>JYMV01013687.1_pt1 | contig 19931 bp, 16 predicted proteins | sample 338911 | NCBI WGS metagenome assembly JYMV01 (sample SAMN03354496, study PRJNA234377) | hydrothermal vent metagenome | biome: Deep sea; feature: Hydrothermal plumes at the Eastern Lau Spreading Center, Western Pacific Ocean; material: Seawater | place: Tonga | collected 2009 | depth 2000 m m
ATGGGTATAGAGGACTCCTATTAGGTAACTCAATTGAATTTCCTGACTCTGCAAAAACAAATTTTGCCACGTTATATGATTTTGGTGGATCCCCCATTGGAAATAGTCGAGTAAAACTCACCAATGTGGATGATTGTTTTAAACGTGGTTATGTTTTACAAGGCCAAGAACCATTAAAAGTTGCAGCAGATCAGTTAGTAAAAGATAAGGTTGATATTTTGCATACCATTGGAGGTGATGACACCAATACAATGGCAGCACAATTGTCATTTTATTTAAAAGAGAATAATTACAATCTTACTGTAGTAGGTCTTCCCAAAACCGTAGACAATGATGTTTTTCCAATTGCCCAAACTTTAGGGGCTTGGACAGCGGCAGAACAGGGATCTATTTTTTTCGAAAATATTGCGAATGAGAATACAACCAGCACGAGACAACTCATTATTCATGAAGTGATGGGACGGAGTTGCGGATGGCTTACGGCTCGCACTGCATATGATTATCGGCTACGAATGAAACAACGAAACTTTATCCCCGAATTACTGATTAATCAGGAAAAGTGGGATATTGATGCAGTCTATATTCCGGAAACAGATTTTGATTTTAATATTGAATGTGAAAGATTGATAAAGCGAATGGATGAAAAGGACGGTGTGAATATTTTCTTGAGCGAAGGCGCAGGACTGGAGACTATCGTTCGAGAAATGGAATCAAATGGAGAAGAAGTACCGCGAGATGCATTTGGCCATGTGCGGTTAGATGATATCAACCCGGGACAATGGTTTGCAAAACAGTTTACAAATGATTTGAATGCAGAAAAAGTTCTGGTACAAAAAAGCGGGTATTTCGCTCGATCAGCTAAACCCAATGAACGAGATCTGGATTTAATCAAGCAATCTGCATTTTTCGGTGCTGAAAAAGCTATCATCGAGGAAAGTGGTGTAGCGGGATTAGATGATGATCATGGACAAGAATTAAGACTTATAGAATTCGAAAGAATAAAAGGGGGTAAACCCTTTGATGTGAAAACGGATTGGTATCAATCCATGCTAAAAGAAATTGGACAATAATCTAAAAACCAAATGGAGAAAAAATGAGTTGGAATAGTTTACCCGAAATAGCAAATGCCATGGTGGAAAAAGGCCGTGGAATCTTGGCGGCAGACGAAAGTACACCTACCTGTACAAAACGGTTTGATTCGATTGGTGTTGACAGCACGGAAGCCAATCGGAATGCCTACCGGAATATGCTTTTTACCACGCCAGGGATGGAAGAATTCATTAGCGGTGTGATCCTATTTGATGAAACGCTTCGTCAATCAACCCTGAAAGATGGAACACCATTTCCCGAATATTTAACCAATCTAAATGTCATCCCCGGAATCAAAGTTGACAAAGGCGCTCATAACTTGCCTGGTACTGAAGGTGAAAAGGTCACGGAAGGATTGGATGGCTTGGATGCGCGGTTAAAAGAATATTATGAATTGGGCGCCCGGTTTGCAAAATGGCGTGCAGTGATCACCATCAATGAATCCGAGCCCAGTAGTTCTTGCGTGGCAGCGAATGCTCATGCTCTGGCAAGATATGCGGCACTGTGCCAGGAAAATGGGATCGTTCCCATTGTTGAACCGGAAATCCTCATGGATGGAAGCCATACCATTGAAGATAGTTTTATTGTGACCGAAGAAGTGCTTCATTCTGTTTTCTATGAACTCTATGGACAGAATGTCCTTTTGGAAGGTATGATTTTAAAACCGAATATGGTTCTGTCCGGGTATAAATGTTCTGAGCAAGCATCCGTTGACGAAGTGGCAGAAATGACGGTTACTGTGCTAAAACGGTGTGTCCCATCTGCTGTCCCGGGAATCGCATTTTTATCCGGCGGACAAAGTAATGAAGATGCTACGGCTCACCTGAATTCTATGAATAAGATTTTGGATAACAATAGTCCCTGGAATTTGACTTATTCCTATGGCAGGGCTTTACAAGCTCCGGCCTTGGATGCTTGGGGTGGAAAGGAAGAAAATGTCCCTGCTGCCCAAGATGCGTTTTACAAACGGGCGAAATTGAATAGCCTGGCGACCAAAGGCGATTATTCGGCTGACATGGAATAATACCATGTCAGTTTTTTTTATTAAAGGCTCCAATTTGGAGCCTTTTTTATTTTAGTTAAACCATTTTGGTGACTTGAATTTTTCCATCACCAGAAAGCTGTGCGAAATCAAGGATTGGAAAAATAAAGAGCAAGTAGGAAACATTTATTTTAATTTGTCCATTCTAGGATAAAGATGTCTCTTTCTTCAACCTTATTCATTATTATCCGGGAGGCTCTAATGTATCTAATATGATCGCGATAGTGGGTACTATATTGTAAAGCAAATGAATGGCATTAGCCATTAAAAAGCCCTTTATGAAGGATATTCTTCTCCAGGTTAAAAATGCCATGGAAAAAATAAAAAACGGCCAAAATGTATGGATCCCCCAAAATGGTATGAATAATGAATGAATTAAGCCTGCTATCAGGGCAGTAATAAAACTGACAGTGTAAACATTTTTAATAATCAATGAAATAGCAGTAATAAACAGGGCCATTAAAATTGTTTCAATTATGGGTGCAATAAATACAAATCCTGCTACAATTTCCAAAATTTGTTCAGATTGGTCGAGTAAATAATCATCAGAATTACTCCCGTCAATATTCATAAAAGATATAAATAATGCCAAAACCTGGACAGGTATAAATGCAAGAAGATAGGATTTTACTAAATATTTAAAAAATCCCTGTTCAGGGTCGGTTAAAAATTTTATGGTTTTCCATGGGAGGGTCGAGAGACTCAATTAGATCACCAATCCTTAAATGGATATATCGCCAAATTCATATTATAATAGCGTTCGTTGGGGGTGACTTCTTCTCCAACCCAATCAGGGATCGCGAATTCTTCATCCTCTGATTCCAATTCAATTTCCGCAACCACCAATCCTTCATTGTCGCCATGGAATTCATCCACTTCCCATGTGAATCCTTTGTATTCAACATAATGCCTGGTTTTATCGATCATAGTGGTTTTGCAAAAATGTTTCAGGAGTTCTTCTGCGTCCTCCTTTGAAATAGGGAAATCAAATTCCAGCCTGGAAATACCAATATTGTTTCCCTTTACAGTTAGAAAATACTCGTCCCCTTTTTCCCTTACCCGTATGACCTGTTTTTGATCATTCACAATATAACCTTGTCGGATGATGAGTGATTTTCTTGCGAGATGAAATGGTTTTTCTTTCACCAAGAATTTTCGTTCAATTTCAATGGCCATGGTTTATCCTATAATATTATTTGCGAAATCTTCAGCCACAAAATGCACAAAAGGTGAAATACTTTTGGACTATTTTATGCTTCATTTTTTTTCACTTTTTTAGTGAACTTAGTGGCTATTGAATTAATAATATATAAACCAAATAGGATTGAAACAACCATTCCGGGATAAAAGGGTTCAATGCCCATAAAGGATTCCCCACTCAATTGTGAAATACCAAACCACCCCAAGGAGACGACTACCGGTGTTATGATCCATTGATTCGCCAATCGTTCTGAAAGTGATATTTTTTCATTCCATAATGTAAAGACAAAAGGAAGAATTAACCCTGGAATGAGTACGGATCCGATGGCATAAAATAGCCCAACCACTGATGGAACTGCGAATGAAAGAAAGAGGGATAGGAATGAAATGATGACCAATCCTTTTCGTACCAATGGAATAGGATTTGAATCCATCCTAGGTCGCTGAATTCGCCAAAGAATATCCCTGCCGAACGTAATTGCGCTGATCAAACTCAAGGAATCAATGGTGGACATGATGGTTGCCAAAAGTCCCGTAATAAATAATCCGAATACGCCGATGGGTAAAATATTGGCTCCAAGTAAAGGGAAAGAAAGGAGTGCTTGATCGGTTTGGATCATGGCCACGGCATAGAGTCCGCTTAATACTGTGAGGCAATCAAACACGGTCCAGAAGCCGATAGAGATCAGGAGACCTTTTTTAGCGATTTCCGGTGATTTTGCCGCAGCGCATCGTTGGTAAAATCCGGGATCAATAAAGGTCCAGGCCGCTATAAAAAACCAAACCAAAATATATTGGACTGTATTCCCACCCAAAGGATCTAAATGGGTTTCCGGGATGGATTTTATCAAAACAGCGGGAGATCCAAATTCATTCCATGAAAAACCGATCAATAAAAAAAATCCAATAAACATTAAAATAAATTGCAGAATATCTGTTTTTACCACAGCGGAAAATCCACCGTTCCATACATAGATCACGCTGAAAATGGTTGAAATAAGAAGTGCCGAACCCAAATTTATTCCGAACAGAAATTGAAGTAAAATTCCCATACTTAATATGTAAGGCGCAGGGCTTGCCAAAAAGGTGATCAACAGAGCAGAAATGATTCCGGCGGTTTCGCCGTAATGAAATCGAAAATGATCCGGTATGGAAAGAAAATTCTTTTCTCTAATTTTGGGTGCGATCCAAAAAGCATATCCTAAAGCAAATCCATAATAGGGTAAAGCAAAAATAAACCAGGTTTGGATGCCATAAAAAAATGTGTTCTCCCCCACACCCAAAATGGCGCCATACCAGGTTGTGACCAATGTTGCTACAAACCCACCGAGACTTAATCGGCGACCACTTAAAATAAAATCTTCCTGAGACGTCGATTGATCTTTCAGTCGGAATATTCCAATCCAGATTAGACCGATAGAATAGGCGCTAAGGATAACCCAATCAAGAAAGTGGAATTGACTCATTTTATTTATATTTTATTATTTGCAACAAAAGGCATAAAAAAATACAAGAAGTACAAAATAGGAATGGTTCATTCAGCATAATTCAAAAAAACCCAAACAGGGCCATTGGATTGAATGGAAAAATGGTTTCCTTTAGCCGAATTTCTTGTGCCGAAAGAAGGTGGTTTTAAAATTGATTTATTGATGGAATACTTTAATCCAGAAACGCTGGTTTCAATATTCTCCTTGGTAGGAATGATTGAAATAGTTTGTCCGGTAAATGAGTCAATTCTGGTATCGCTTTTTACACATTTAATTTTAGACGAGTTGGAGTAAAAGGTAAGTTCCATTTTGTCGTAATAGGATACTAGTGTCCAAAGAGCTGCCATATTATGGTCGTCTTGTTCACCAGAAAAGCCTACCAAACTCAATTCGCCAATTCCATTTTCATAACACCATTCAAGACTTTTTTCCAGATCGGTCTTGGATTGATCCATTAATTCAACGATTTTACAATTATAACTTTCGTGAGCAAGTGATAGAGAATCCATATCACCTAAAATGAGATCAGGCTGAAGTCCAAGGCTCTTGAGTTTGTCAGCGCCGCCATCGGTACACAGAATAGTCACGGCGCTTTTAAGAATTTTTATTGGAGTAGTATGGGTGGGAGGTTCCCCATTCCCGAATAAAACAAACGGACCTTTATATTGAGAATTATCTAATGGCATGATGAAAATTACAAAACGAAGAATGAATGTAGTACGGATTCCATTCTTGTTGTTATTCCTGTAAATTTTACTCTTTAATATTATGAATCTCAGATATTTCTCCAGACGACTATTTAATTTTGATTCCCACTACCCGCGGACGATCATTGCAGGGGTTATCCTAATCACTGTTATCCTGGGGTGGAGGGTCTTCACATTAGAATTGGATCCAGGGGTCCGATCCATGCTGCCGCGGGATCATGAAATCGTCCATTCTATGGAAAAAGTAGATGAACTTTTTTCCGGGAGTGATATCATTATTATTGCTGTTGAGTCCGATAGCCTTTTTTCTTATACCACGCTTCAGAAATTATCCATATTTCAAGATTCGCTGGAGTCCATTGACATGATAGGCAAGGTTACTTCGATATTCACCCAAAAACACATTTTACCAGATGATGGCGGTTTTGAGATTGAACCTTTGTTGGTCCACATTCCTGTTGATTCTGCTGGCCAAAATGAATTGATATCTAAACTGAAGCAATCAGGAATAGTTGGAAATTTGGTTTCGGATGATTTTACTAAGTTATGTTTCATTGGCCAAATCACATCTTCTTTTGCATATGATGAATTTGAATTCCGGAAAAGAGTATTTGAACTGGTAAACCGATTCAGTTCACCGGAGAATTTCTATGTCTCCAGCCTGCCTATCACAAGGGCGACTGTAATTGAATATATGCAGCGGGATTTACGGGTTTTTATACCGATTGCCCTGGGGTTGGGTATTCTTCTCTTAATGATTTCTTTTAGAAGTTGGACTGGTGTTTTCCTACCCTTTTTCGTAGTGGGCTTCTCTATAATTTGGACTTTTGGGATTATGGGCTGGTTGGATATGCCCGTGGCTTTTATCGGCACATTAATCCCAATTATGCTTATTGCTATTGCAAATAACTATGGTATTCATATTATCTCCCATTATTATGAATTCTCTATATTGGACCCGGAAGCCACTCGAGGGAGTATCTTGCGTAAAACCATACGCATATTGGGTGTTCCAATTTTTCTGGCAGGTCTTACAACTATAATCAGTTTCTTAAGTCTCTTATTCCATGTTTTGCCGCGAGTCCGAGAAATGGGTTTGTTGATCTCTTTCGGAATTCTGGTGGCATTTATACTAAGTGTTTTGTTGATTCCTGCTGTTCTGGTTCTTATGCCGCGTCCAACTTATTTAAACAAAAAAGACAGTTTTTCAGGTATCAATAAATTATTAGTAAGGTCGGGTAGAGCTTTTACTCGGTTCAGGATTCCTGTTCTGATTCTTTTACTTTCAGGAGGTATTTGGTTATCTATGGGAATCAATGAGCTAAAAGTGGATACGAACCCGGATCATTATTTCCCGTCTGATTCCAGGTTGCGAGTCGCCAATACAAAGATTAGCGATGCTTTTGGTGGATCAACACAAATGCAAATTCTTGTAGAAGGCGACATTTTTGCTCCTGAAACGCTACACAATATTGAAAAGCTCACAGACCATATCAAGACAAGACACAAGATAGTAACCAAGTCATATTCAATTGTAGATGTGATTAAGAAAATGCATGCTGGTTTTAACGGCAATAACCCTGCATATGAAGTTATTCCAGATGATCGGGATCTGATTTCGCAATACATGTTTTTATATTCTATTACTGGTGGTGGAGATGATTTTGACTTGATCCTAGATGATATGGACAATCCCACTTTTACCCAGGTATTTTTACGACTCAAAGAAGTACAAACATTCGCTATTGCAGAAATTGTGGAGGATACAGACCAATTTATTAATGCTAACTTCTATGATGAATTACCAATGGAACTGACGGGTGGTGCTGCGTTGCTGGGCGTATTAACCCGAATGGTTTTACGAGGACAATTGATAAGCCTTTGCTTTTCTATTTTTATGATTTTACTTATTATGACCTTAGTTTTTCGATCTGTAACGGGTGGACTTCTAGCCACGCTACCCATGGTGGCATCTGTTATTATGATGTTTGGACTCATGGGTTATTTGGATATTCCCTTAAATATGACAACATCCATGTTAACGGGAATTTTGGTGGGTGTTGGCGTAGATTATACAGTCCATTTCCTGTGGCACTTACGTGAACACATTAAGAGTGGAGATTCATTGGATGATGCTATTGCAACCACATTACGAATTTCCGGGAAGGGAATTTTGTTTAATGGATTATCTGTTATTATTGGATTTTCTGCATTGCTTTTTTCTGTCTTTGTTCCTGTTCAGATATTTGGTATTCTGGTTATGGGTTCCATCTCATTATGTTTATTTGGCGCGCTGGCAACTTTGCCTGCTTTAATTAGCCTCATCAACCCTAAATTTCTCTATCGATGAACACAGAACAAAAAGACAAATTCATAAGTTTCGTATTATTGCTAATCTCAGTATCTCTTGTCATCTATGGTATTGGATTAGCAGGGTTTGAAAATCCTCTGACCGGGAGTTCCTTTTTGAAATCTCTTCTCAATTTGAGTAATCAATATTTTGATTTTATTCTGGTCGGATACGTGTTTATTTGTCTCCAAATTTCTGGATATTATGAATTGAAATATCACAAAGATTACTTAACCATATCCATAATGTGCATTTTATTAACTCCCCTTTCATTGCTATTTATTAGATCTAGTGAACCCAACTCTAAATAAACAGTTATTCATTTACACACTTTTTTTTTCTTCTTCTATAGTGGCTCAGAATTTGTCCGCATTAGAGATTATGGAAAAAGTGTTAAACACACTAAAACCAAATACATCGGTTTCAGATATTAAATTACAAATTGTCCGCGTAAAACGAGGGAAAGAAAAAATAAAAGTTCGTGAATTCACCAGTTTTAAAAAAAATTATGAAGAAGGGAAATTCAAGTCAAAATCTTTAGCACGTTTCAAAAAACCCTTAACTGTAAAAGGTACTGGGTTGTTGAGTTGGGTTTATCGGAATGGGAAAACGGAGCAATGGTTTTTTCTGCCCAAACTAAAAACAGCCAAACGGGTGAAAGCTAAAGAAAAAGCAAAATCTTTTATGGGTACAGATTTTATTTATGAAGACTTGGAAAGCAGAAAGACTGGGCAAGATTCTCTAGTATTGCTCAGCACAGAATATTTAAATGGTCAATCGTGTCAGGTGATTATAGCGTTTCCCAAAAATGAGAGCGCTTATCATTCTCGAAAAATTTGGATAGATTCCCTAAATTGGAAAATCTTAAAGATTGAATATTATTCTCAAGAATCTATCAAACAAAAAACACTAACTATTTCAGATTTCATTGAAAAAAATGGATTTGTAATACCTACAAAAATGGTTATGGAAAAATCGAATGGTAAAAAGACCATTATGAAAATTAATAACTTTAAACCCAATGTTGGTCTGAAAGACGAAATATTCTCGGAATCCTTTTTAATAAAATTTTAACTTTACTCTTGCTGATCTCTCTAATATTTTAATTAATATGACAACCTTGATTCCCAGTTTGTTTTTTGTTCTAGTCTCTTTTGCAAAGGGAGATTTACTTTATTCTGAGAATGGAGCGGAATTAAATCATATCCAGGTTTTGTTTGAATTGAGATAAATCCCAGAAGTGATAAAATAAGTATTTAGCATTATTACGTTAATGGAAATCAAAGATATAATGGCAGTTTATAAGATATTAATTTTTATTTTCATTGTAACACTGACCTTTAATGGTTGTTTTGATAGTGGAACAAATGATGATGAAGAAATTCCAACAGACACTACAGAAGTCGTTAGTGGACTATTGGAACCAAAAAATGGAATTTCACTTAATTATATCCATGTACTTTTTGAATGGGAACAAATACCAGATGCAAGTTATTATACAATACAGTTTTCTCAGGAACCTACCTTCACGACACCTATAGTATCTATTCAAGATAGTTCATTGTTATATTTAGAAACATCCAATATTGAATGGGAAAGATTATATTACTGGAGAGTCCGTGGATATAATTCATCTGGTCCAGTGGGTGACTGGAAAGGGCCATCATCTTTTACTATAGGTTCACCAATGTCGGATATAAGCGTTAAAACGTTTGCGGAAGATCAGGTAATGGAAGGAAAAACTGTTTTTAGTTCATTTTTTAATTATTATTCTGCAGTCATTGATTTTAATGGACGTGAAATATGGAATTCTGGGGATGAAAATTTAGTTTACTATAATTATTCTAAATCTGGAAACATTTTTGGTTCCGTCTATCAATCTGATTTGGAAAACAATCTTCCCGGGAAGGAATTTTCTTTTATAAAAGGAAAAATTTGGGAAGAACCAAATGATGATTTTCTTCATCACGATCTGATTAAACTGCCAAATGGAAATTATTTGGGTATAGTGGAAAAAACATCTATTGGTTCAATACCCATTGGTTCTTGGACAAATTTATTCCAGGATATTGGTTATATAGCGGATGGCTTAACACCTGAATTTACATGGGTAGGCGATAAGTTAATTGAGTGGGATAAAGACACAAAAGAAGTGGTATGGTCCTGGGATGTTTTTGATCATTTTAATATGGCAGATTATGATCAATTTGGAGGGACCTGGTATGGGGCTTACCAAAGTCTCAAGTATGACTGGACCCATGTTAATGCAGTCATATTCGATGAAGATGAAAGTGCCATTTATATCTCAACCCGCCACTTATCACGAATCACAAAAATTAATTATCCATCTGGAGAAATCATCTGGAATATGGGGCATCAGATGCCATCAGGAGATGTGGATATGGGAACCGATATAGGATTCAGTTTTCAACACAGTCTGCAAAAATTGGAGAATGGAAATATTCTCACATTCGACAATGGAAACCTGGCTCAGGAATTCAGGGGAACTGATGAACCTGTATCTAGGGCAATTGAAATTACAATCGATGATAATTCTGCTGAATTAATCTGGTCTTATGAACTCCCCGCAGATCTATTTGGATTTGCATCTGGGAATGTCCAAAAATTGAAAAATGGAAATGTTTTGGTCACTACTGTCGGTGGTGGCGGTACGAGTATTGAAGTGAATATTGATGGAGAAGTTGTTTGGGATGTGAGTTATAATCTGTCCCTGCCAAGTGGCGCTGTTTACCGCGCTCATCGTATTCAAAACCTATATCCATCATTATTTTATATCATTATAGACAATCTCCAAGAAGTTGATGGTAGTCCTGCTATATATTTCGAGGGAGATAACCCCACTATTTCATTGAGAATCCTAAATGAAGGGAAGACTCTAAATGATTTTAATTATGAAATAATCGATGATTTAAATTGGTTTAATCAAGAAAATGGCCAAACTCAAATTTCCCCAAATGGAGAAATAACACTTACTTTTACTGGATCAGTGACGGGAGAAGAAGATGTGGATACGATTATTTTTTCTGTTGTACCAAAAAATCACCAAGAAAATGGGAAATCAGTTTCTTTCCGAATATATAAAATATGATTATTTGCATACCAATAATAGTTCCTTAATCCCAAGTAGTTTATTATCATTCTTTCTTTAAAAAAGCCACTAATGTTTATTTATGATAATTGAAAAATATTCATCCATTTTATTTTTTCTTTTAATTATCTTATCATGCGAACGAGATTCGGAAGAATCCATCGATATACAAGGTTGTATAGATGAAACAGCCTGCAACTATGATTCGAGTGCCACAATAGATGATGGAAGTTGCGTTTTTGCTGATCAATATTGTAATAGTGATTGTGATTATACTCATTTTGAATCATTACCTTCGAGCTTGACAATTTTATCTGGCGATAGTTGTCTATATAACGCCGACATTTCAGTTTTAGACAGTATTATTAGATTAAATAGTCTTGAATATGATTCACCATTAGAGGTTGGTACTCAAACATGGTATAATGGGAGGCTTAGATTTCTGGTAGCTGGTAATTATGGAAATAGTTCCGGTGTGAATGATACGATTTATTTTTTACCGGACAACATAGGGAATTGGACAGAACTTGTATCCCTTTACCTTGAATGGAACCGTATTTCAGTATTACCAGATTCCTTTAGTGAATTGACGAGTCTCATAAATCTGTATTTGAATAATAACGTTCTTTCGTCACTCCCGGATAATTTGGAAAATTTGGAAAATCTTTACTTTTTAGATTTAGGCTATAATGAATTGTCATCGGTTCCTGAATCAATCTGTAATTTGGGAAATCTGAACTATCTTTGGCTTTTTAACAATAATCTAGAATCAGTACCGGAGTGTATGTGTGAAATGGATTTTGATTGGAATAATAATGACTATGGCGGATATCCTTATTTTGCTATTGGGGCGAATGCCCTTTGCGACAACATCCCATCCTGTATAGCGGAGAGTGAGCATTTTGAGTTAAGCTTAGACCAATTCTACTATTCTTTCCCCGTATATTCGCCCCAGGATTGTGATAGCACTTCCACAGCTGTCAATAAAAATTCACTCCTTTATTAATTCACGGTTTCACCGTCATATCCAAACCTATTCAATCCGGAAACCAGATTGGAAATAATGGGTCCATATGATAGAAAAATGATTTTTTTGATAAAAATTTAAAAGAAATATTTTAATTCAAATCGGATATGGGAGAAATCTTCCATTTTATTAAACTGATAATTTTCTCCATCCGGATGGTCGCCTGTGCCTTGGACTGTTGTAATGCCCAATAAAACAAGAAGATCTTGAGTAACGTTATATTCAATTTTGTACTCGGTGAATGAACCGGGAATTCCAGAGACTCCTTCATAATGATCTAAATCAAGCATGGATGTCATTGAAATTTTCAATTGTTCATTCATGAACGTTCTGTCCATGATGATAATCCCTGCTTTATTTGTGATCACAGCCAAAGGGACACCCATCCCAGGTGTGAAAAAATTAGCCGGGGTCATATTTTCCAGATCAATTGCAATATTTGGAATCGATGGTAATTCAGGTAAACTGCCTGCGGAATAGTTCAAAGTATCATGAGTAAAATATTGTGCAATAAAATTAATATTAAATGGTAACTCAGTTTCAAGCTGAATTGTGGATTGTAAATAATTCGATTTTTCTATGAGAGGGATTGAAAGCCAGAGATTATCATAGTAGTCTGTGGAAATAGGACATTCCCTTTCAATATTGGAATTTTGATCTTTAGTAGAGAAGTATCCAAAATCTCCTCGTAAGATAAACCAATCTGTGAGAAACAAGCCGCCCATACCAAATACATTTGTTTTCCGATAACCAAATAGAATATCAATATAAGCAAATGATAGGTCAGGATTTACTTGTTGTCCATTTACAAATGCATTTACCCCAGTTAGGTTAAATACACGGTCATAACCAGAATAATAAGCCATAGAAATCTCGCCCATGCCAAACGAATATGTGCCCTGAGCACCGCCTTCAAAGGGCAGCCCGTCTATGGGTAACATTTGATCTGAGGACGGATAAATTGGGAGTGTAATGGGGAAATCATCATTTCCTGAGGGAAGGCGATTTGTAGTATGGAAAGGTGAGAATACAACATTGAATTTTAAGTTGTCTATGTAATAGTCAAATGTACCGGAAATGGTTGCTTTTTTACGGTCACGCCCTAAGAAAAATATATAATAATAATCGAATGCACTGGCGTTATCCAATGGACTGTTCTCATCCACATTGCCCCAGGAATGGATCTGTTTTCCAACCCTGAATTCATAATTACTGCCACTATACGTTGCGTATAATTCACGCATATCAAACCAAAACATCTTATGTAGGTTTTTTGTATTAATATCATCTTTCAATTGGAACTCTAACGTTATATTTCCATTTAGCGAAATATTTTCAGACTGGTGAGAAAAATCTAAAGACCCCATCCGATAGGGAATGTCAATCAAGGAATAATCAGATAGTCTTGAAATATGACCGAAATCCACATATCCATTAAAGGAGAATAGAGGGTTTTCACCAAATAGATATGTCAGACTTAACGCAATGGCTGCTTTTTTCATGAATTGCCCTTGCTCAATAAAGTTTCGTTAAGCCAATTTAACACTTCATTCCCTTGTGTTACCCATGCTCTGGTTAGGCCAAAATCAGGGAAATTCCCCAACAGCTCTCCATTCCAGGCATATATAACTTTTGTCTTATTTGGCTCAAGTGCAGTCAATATCCAGATTCCTGCAGCGTTAGGTAACCGTACATGATCTGGATTTAATGTTCCCTTCGGATGATCCACAGCAGTGAATACAAAAACCCAGCGACCATCCAGGTTTTCAATATTGTACTTAACAATGTAATCCCTGCCATCAAAAGGGAAAGGCATATCTAATACAATTTGGACCACATCTGTTTCAAGTCGATTTGTTTTTGTGACCCGATCAAAAATGTCTGGATAATGATCTAAGTCTTGAATCGCCATTGAAATTCTATCAATTGAATGATTCAATACTGTTTCAGCCCGGCTGATGGGAAAGTTATCATAGGTGCACCAAGAAATAGAAATAGCACCGGATTGCAGATTTTCCCACCCAGTCATTGTCTCAATTCCATGAAGATCCAATGAAAATAATTGGCTCAGAGACAAACCCAATACAGCGAATAATTTTTTCATTTGTTAGTTTAAAAATGTTCTATATATCTGTTCACAATCCTGCCTGATCCTGTCTTCCGTTAATCCAAATTTTTTCAAGTTATACTTATGCCCGCTTTCATACCGTCGTTGTTCTGCGGCGGTTAATTGAATTTGTTTTGTTAATTCAGAGGTAGGTTCAACTTGGATAAATTCAAGAATCGACGCCATCAGAGGTTCAAACTCAGTCATCATGGTATCAAAATGAACAATATGTACTTTTTCCTTATTAATATTTCCTGAAGTCCAATCATCATGAAATCGATTCAATAATTGTACCAAAGCTGTATATAGCCGCTCAATAAATCGTGTTTGTAATTTTTCATTCAAAGACCAAAAGTTAAATTTTTTATCTAATACGCCTGTAACCAAACTTAATCCGGAAGGAATTACACTCAAGGGATCCCTTATCATATATAGGACCTTTGAATCAGGAAACCTTTTTTGAAATGCAGGAAGGTTGCCACTTAAACTAAATAATTTGCCAATATATCGATCGCCCTTATTTGAGATCAAATTTCGTTTCCACATGGATTCAAACCAGTCAAAGTCTCGTTTGGATGTGTCGCGTAATTTTGGATCTACCCAGTGAAAAAGGTCTTGTTCATCAAATGTTAATATAAAACCATAGAAAAAGAATCCATCTAAATATCGAAATAGGAGTGAAACGTCATCTGTTTCAATAGAAGTAAGGCTTGTTTTATGAGCTGCTGTAGAATGGTGCCTAGCTGGACTTATGATTTCCATCAGAGGAAGAAACGGCTTAAGAAATTTTTGTAGTATAATGGATGGATAGACCATCTGCCAAAGCTGGGACCCTGTGCCAATATTTTGTTTAATTAAAAAGCGATGAAGAAAAGTTGTCCCAGATCTTGGATTCCCAACAATAATAATTGGATTTTTTAGTGGTCTACGTATTGACCAAAAAATAATATGGTCAACCTGTCTTCCGATTATTACGGTTAAACGGAGCAACAAAATCAATAACCCTGTAAATAAAGGTGATGCCCACGTGTTGAAGGTTTTTCCAACAATAAAATATGCGCGTGTAATACGTTTAAGTATCATCTACTTCAGGTTCGTTATTATAATCTAACCAGGTTTTTTTATTAAAAATTAGTTATTTAATCTTATGATCAAGTAAGTGTCTATTAGTTAAATTTAATTAACCATTAACATTAAAAAGATAGTTACAATTTAAAAATGAAAAAAACTTTAATATTATATATTTATTTACCCATGGTTCTATTAGGACAAACATTTAACGGTATGACCCTATTCGCTCCTATGCAGGGTGGCGGCGGTGGTTCATTTAGCTCTTATCTTGTCAATAATGAGATGGATGTTATCAAGTCTTGGAGCCATTCAAATGGAGCCGCAAGTATGCCTTATCTTTTACAAGATAGCACTCTGGTCTATCCCTATCGCGTACCAAATCCTACAATGAGTTCAGGTGGTGTTGGAGGCGGTATTTCTAAATATAATTGGGAAGGTGACTTACTATGGCACTATGAGATATCTAACAATACTTACCAGCATCATCATGATATAGAGCCACTTCCAAATGGTAATATCCTAGTTATAGCCTGGGAAAAGAAAACAGATACAGAAGCCTATGCGGTTGGGAGACAATCAATTGATAATCCTTTAAATGAAATGTGGGCCGAAGCCCTTCTGGAAGTGGAACCTGTTGGAACGAATGAAGCAAACATAGTTTGGGAATGGCATATCTGGGATCATCTTATTCAAGACGTTGATCCTGGGCTACCAGGTTTTGGTGTTATATCGGAACATCCTGAGTTACAGGATGTGAATTATGGTAATGCTGGGACTAGTCAAGGTCCAGGAGGCCCTACTGGAGATTGGAAACATCTTAACGCTGTTAATTACAACTCAGAATTGGATCAAATTGTTATTTCCTCGCGACATCATGATGAGATTTATATTATTGATCACAGCACAACAACAGAGGAAGCGGCTGGCCATACTGGAGGTAATTCAGGTATGGGAGGTGACTATTTATATCGTTGGGGTAATCCGCAGGCCTACGGAAGAGGCAACAACTCTGACCATCAACTAGCTAGTCAACATGGTGTGAACTGGATCCCGCAAGGATATCCTGGAGAAGGGAACTTGGTTCTATTTAATAATAATTATACAAATTCGACGTCCGCAGTTTTTGAGTTTAATACTCCATTAAATGAAAATGGGACATATGATATTGAAGACGGTCAACCTTTTGGCCCCGATAATCCTACGTGGTTTCATGCTGGGAATTTCCATACACAGATGCAAGGCGGGGCTTTTCGGCAGCCAAACGGAAATACTTTGGTCACCGATTGTGATGATGCCTTTATGTTTGAAGTGACGAATGATCATGAAGTGGTCTGGAGTCATGATTATGGAAATTCATATACTATAGCACGAGCCCAAAAATATCCGCTTAATTATCTGGATGTAGGTTTTCCTGAATTCACCTTAGGCGATGTGAATTTTGACGGTATTCTTGATGTGCTGGATCTTTTATATACATCTGATATGAGTTCAGGATATGGATATAATCCAACTCCGCCAGCAGATTATAACGAGGATGGATCTGTCACGATAATAGATGTTATTCTCCTCCTCCAATACATTATAAATAATTAAATAATAAAAATAATATTTGTCAAGTAAGGGAATTAATTCATAAAATTGGAAACGAAAAAAACGAATAACGTTTCTATAATATATGTCACCTAAACAACAATTAAACCAAATTCTTGAAGGAGGATTTGACTCTGTAGTAGATACTGGCGTTCGTGCATTTACAGTTGAATCACTTGCAAAGCGGCTGGCAATGAGTAAAAAAACGATCTATAAGTTTTTTCCAACCAAAGAAAATTTAATTCGTTCTATTATGCAATTTGTATTTACCCAAATTGATGCCGCATTCAATAAAGTAATGGTTGATGAACCAAACCCTGCTGTCCAGTTTATTAAAATTATGGAAACGATTGCAAAATTTGCTGGAAGAGTTCCAGTGGATAAAATCGCTGAACTCAAATCGCTTCACCCAGAAATTTGGAAGGAGATCGAAGCATTCCGATTAAGTCATCAGGATGTTTTTTACACGATCCTGCACGATGCTCAAGAGCGGGGACTGGCACGGGATGATATCAATATGAGGGCTACATCCATTATTTATATCAATATTATTAATTCAACATTTCAACCGGAATTTTTCCTGAAAAATGATTTACCAATCAGGGAGACTATTCGTGGTTTCGTCCAGATCGTTGCCCGTGGAATATTTACAGATAAAGGTATAAAAGCTATTAAAGAACACTATGAACAAAATTAAAAATTATTCGGATCATCCTATACGGCGATGGTTTATTTATCAAAGCATAAATCATCCGGTTCGATCCATTGTAGTGTCTTTGTTCGCAACAATAGTTATGGCTTCCGGATTAACATTTTTAGTAATAGACGATGATATGATGAAAATGCTACCCCAAAATCTGGAGTCACGGAAGGCATGGGATTCTCTCCAGGATGAATTCGGCAGTACGGAAGTTATTTTCGTGGCATTCGGCGAAAAGGATCGTTCCATTTATCACCCGGATGCCTTACGGGCACTCTGGGATGTGTCCATGGAATTAGAAGGCTTGCCGGAGGTGGAGGAAGTGACCAGCATCACAACTGCGACCCGAATGGACAATGATGAAGGCGATTTGCTTATTCAGGATTTACAATCCGATCGTGTTTTGAATGAAATTGAAATTGCCGGCATTCGAGATTACCTCAATAAATATCCGAACGTCAAAAAACGTTTCATCAGTCAAAAAGAAGACTATCTTATTTTGTTGGTTCAGCCATATGATGACGTTGCATTGGATCAATTTCGAAATGAACTCGTAGGGGTTGCGGATTCGATTCTGACAAATTATGAAATCTATTATGGCGGGTTCGCCTACATCACAGGTACTATTCCTGAACTGATCCGGAACGATGTTCAGTCCTTGATGAAGATGGGCATTCTAATTATGGTGACTATTCTCTTATTGAATTTGAGAAGCATCCCTGGTGTGCTGATGGTGCTGATGGTGATTGGATTATCCTTAGTTTCTATGATGGGGTTTATGGGATGGGTATACAAATTAACGGGATCGGATCGATTTTTGTTTACGATGATGAATACGTCCATGCCCATTATTCTATTAACCATAGCCAATTCTGACGGTGTACATGTGATGGCAAAATTTTTCAAGGAGATGCGGTTGAAAGGTGAGGTTCCACAAGCGTTGGCAACCACCATGGATTCTTTGCTAGTCCCGATATTCTTGACGAGTATAACGACCGTAGCTGCTTTTTTGACAATGATTTCCTCTCCTCTGGAACCAATGATTGGATATGGTATTACCGTTTCTGCAGGTATCATTTGGGCGTGGTTTCTAAGTTCGGTTCTTCTACCTGCCGTTATTTCTATTAAAAAATGGAACTTGGAATCAAAAGCAATCAAAGAAATGAGTCTGTTCGAAAAAATGGTTGATCATTTAGGAAAAATCGTATTGACTCATCCAAAATACGTTTTTTCAGCGGGTATCATTTTAGTGGTTTTCGGGTTGTTTGGATTTCATAAAATTTCTATTGATGTGAACTTTGCAAACTTTTTTAAACCGGGATCCGAAATTCGAGACAGTATGAATTTCATGGACCAGGAGATGACAGGTACTTTGGATTTAAGAGTTCGAATAGATGGTGACATGCGGGACCCACATGTACTCAATGACGTGAGTTCGCTTCAATCCTTCTTGGAAAGAGAAGATAAAGTTTCCTTAAGTTATTCATTTGCCGATGTGGTGAAACAAATGCACCGAACGTTTATGGACGACGAACTGACCCATTACACAATTCCGGATTCAGCATCAAAGATAAAAAACTTGATTACAGGGTTTTCAAACGATTATTCGTCTGTTGTTGATGATATGGATTATGAAAGCGGATTGGTGACGGTACTTGCCAAAATAATGAGTACGGATGAAATATTCCATTTTGCAAATAAAACCGATGCATATATTGATGAAAATTTAACATCAGACATAAGTGTAACTGTGACGGGGATGATTATCGTTATCCGCGACATGGTAATCATGATCATTCGGTCATCAGCATTCAGTATCACTTTTTCATTAATAGTGATCGGATTAATCGCTTCAGTATTTTTTAAGCGCATAATATGGGGAACCTTGGCTGTGATCCCACTAACGTCTGCTGTGATACTAAACTTTGGATTGATGGGCCACTTTGGTGTAACGCTCAATCATATTACGGCGATTTTATCGTCTATTATCATTGGTGTGGGCGTTGATTTTGCCATTCACTACATTTCCCAATTTCGCCGTTTGTCCCGGAAAGTGAATCCCGATCAGCTAAGTCGTGAAGTGATCGATGATGTTGGATATCCCATTATTTTGGATGCTTGCTCAAATATGGGCTTTGGCGCTTTAATGTTTTCTGTATTTCTCCCTATCCAATATATTGGTGGATTAATGGTATTTGCCATGGTCTCTACTTCGCTGGGTACACTAACAATTTTATCTGCACTGACAGAATTGCTGAAAAAACGCTTAATTGAGGGGTATAAATAAGTTGAAAAAAAGTAAAATTACCGGAATAGGATTTCATGTCCCGAAGCAACTCGTGACCAATCAGGATTTAACCGAATTAATGGACACATCGGATGAGTGGATCAAAACTCGATCCGGTATTGAGGAACGACATTGGGTGCAAGGAGACGAAGCAGCATCAGATCT
>JYMV01040038.1_pt1 | contig 19923 bp, 27 predicted proteins | sample 338911 | NCBI WGS metagenome assembly JYMV01 (sample SAMN03354496, study PRJNA234377) | hydrothermal vent metagenome | biome: Deep sea; feature: Hydrothermal plumes at the Eastern Lau Spreading Center, Western Pacific Ocean; material: Seawater | place: Tonga | collected 2009 | depth 2000 m m
TAGAGTTATAGTTGGTAAAAAACACAAACCCCTGCTCATCAAATGACTTTAATAATACGGTTCTAATACTGATTTCATCGGCATCTGAGGTGGCTAGGCTCATTGCATTAGGTAGCGTAAGTTCTGCTTGAGTTGCCTGCTCTATCCAGGTCTCAAATTGATCAAATGGATTGTTATTGAGCTCAGTGCGAGTAAGACCACCACTAGTAAATTCACGCCTTAATTTAATTAAATCAACACCCATGTTATCAGAACGGTAAAAATCGATTTTTCTTAGCTTCAGTTAAATGATGGGTAATCAAATACTTGATCGGCGGAAAATGCTCAGCAAACTTAAGCACAAATCGTCTCACTTGCTTAATAACAGGTGCATCATTAGTAAATAATGCAACAATGCCATTGGTACCAAAAAACATTAATCGAGTTAAATTAATGTGTTTTTTCTCAAATAATTTAAGTAAAGATTTTGAGCCAATATCTTGTCCATGAGTGCAAGCCTCTTTAATCAAAGTCGCCAGAATGTCCTGCCCTCTTAAACCTAAGTTAAACCCGTGTGCGGTTACTGGATGCATACCCACAGCTGCATCGCCAATAAGCGCAAAACGATCAGCAATAAAGGTTTGTGCATGCACCGCAACTAAGGGATAAGAATGACGCTCTCCACTTTGAGTCATCTGCCCTAATTGACCTTTAAAATCTTGAGTAATCTTAGCGTTAAAATCTGCCTCTGACATATCTAACATAGCTTTCGCCTTATTAGTTGCCACTGTCAGAACAACAGAAGAGGCATTACCCACCATAGGCAATAGAGCTAAGGTTTGACCATAATCAAAGCATTCTAATGCAGTGTTATTATGCGTGTTCTCATGCTCCATCTTAGTCACGATCATCACTTTAGAAAAATCTTTCATTAATGCAGGTATACCTACTTTACGGCGAATGTTAGAAAAGCGACTGTCAGCCGCAATCACCAACTTGGCTTTCACTGTGCTGGCATCTGCAAATAGTACCCGTGAATAATCTCCAAGATATTCAACATCATCCACCATAGCATCTGTCATCAAGGTAATATTATCGGCCTGATTAACTCGCTGATAAAGTGCTTGTCGAACTTGATAATTAGGTATCAAATACCCTAGCGCTTCTATTGAAGAATCGTCACTTTTAAAATTAAGTAGCGAAGGAGAATCACCATCAAATACTTTAGCTTCTTTTAAGGGGGAGACTTCAGAGTGATCAATTAAATCCCACACGCCTAATTTTTTTAGAATTTTGACCGACAAATGTGTCAAAGCAATTTCCCTGCCATCTGCCTGAGGGTTGGCAATTGCATCAGTGCTAGATTTTTCTACCACTAGAACTTTCACGTCTGCATCCATCATCGAGCAAGCAAAACTTAACCCAGCTGGTCCACCACCAATGATTACAATATCAACTTCCATCTTAAAACTATGAGACAATAAGGCGTATTATAACCTTCTCACACCTAACAGAGCTTACGATGATTTACGTTGTTATCCAATTTGTCTGCATTATTTATCTAATCATAAATGCGCAATTTGATCATTTAGACCCGCTTAGCTATGCATTAATAGCGCTTTCAGTTGTGATTGGTATTACCGCTGTCATTAATATGAAACTTGATAATCTTAATATCGTGCCAACTTTAAAAGACAGGCACCAATTGGTGACGTATGGCATCTATCGCTTTATTAGGCATCCGATGTATACCAGTGTTTTATTGTTGTGTTTAGCACTAACTTTAACTAACTCGCACTACTTGGCACAATTGGTGATGGTGATCTTATTTATAGATTTAATACTTAAATCTAATTTAGAAGAAAAACTACTCAATGAACGCTTTGATAGTTATCAAAATTATAAAAACAAAACTGGAAGATTTTTACCTTTTTTGTAATCTGTTAAGATCTTCTTTCGCTTTCTTATCGCCTTTTTTAATGAGTTTTTTTAGCCAGTATTTAGCCTTTTTTAAAGATTTTTTAGTGCCAATACCTTGTTCATACATTAGTGCTATCTTGCGCTGAGAAGCCATGTGCCCTTTTCTTGCTGCTGCAATGGTGAAGTCATAAGCCTTAAGTAAATCCTTCTCAATACCCTGACCAGTTTCATAATGCCTAGCAATATCCTGATAGGCATCTAGCTTTCCTTGTGTCAATGCCATTTGATAAAGTTGGTGTGATTTTTGATAATCAATATCCACACCCAAACCTTGGTCATAGAGTTGAGCTAAGATATAAACTGCTTCATCGTTACCATTTTCGACTGCTTTTTGATACCATTCAAAGGCTTGATCATGATCACGTGGAACCCCTTTACCATCCGAGAATAAACGACCAAGATGATACTGCGCTTGCGCGTTATCTTGTTTAGCAGATTTTAGTAACCAAATATGAGCTTGATTATATTCATCAGAATCCAAGTAAATTTTAGCGAGATGATACTGCGCTTCGCTGTTGCCAGATTTAGCCGATTCTAAATACCACTTTTTAGCCAATAATGCGTTTTTCTTGGTACCGTTGCCTTGTTCATACATTAAGGCTAAATTCTGCTGGGCATCCGCATACCCTTTCTTAGCTGATTTTTTAATCCACTGAAATGCCACTTCTAAATCACGATCGACACCAATACCCAAATAATACATGCTACCCAAATAATACTGAGCTTTGGCATGGTCTTGATTGGCGGACTCTTGCAATAGAGTAATGCCTTGTTTGTCGTTTTGTGGCGTACCTTTACCTTCGATGTGCATTATGGCTAAAGCAGTTTGTGCATCTGAATCACCAACCTTAGTCGCATACGAAAATGCACTAAAGGCCTTGTCATAATCCTGCTCAACACCATCACCATAGTAATATGCCTTACCCATCTCGTATAGACCAATATTGGCAAATATCGAAGTGGTCAGCAGCAGCAAAGGTAGGAGTAGTAATTTCATGGGTGGGATTGTATATGAGAACAAAGAATATATTAAATTTTTGATTAGTGTTATTTAAAGTTAGCAGATTCTTGGTAACTGATCTCCAATCAATTTATCGATAATCTTATTACCACCGAATAAAGTATTAAGGGCCACAACACCTTCTGGGCCATCAGCTACTTCACCAATGATACAAGAGTTTTCTCCTTCTTTAGTTTGCTTCATCGCTTTAAGAACCAAATCTGCATCTTCTGCCTTTACCACGCAAACCAATGTTCCTTCATTAGCAAGATAGAGCGGATCTAATCCTAGAATTTCACAAACACCGCGAGTTGGCACTCTAATTGGTAGAGTATCCTCTTGTATGCTAATAAATACATTAGAATCGATGGCAATTTCATTGAGTACTGTAGCAACGCCACCGCGAGTAGCATCGCGCAATGAGTGAATATTGTTAGAAACACTAAGCATTTTTTCCACCAAATGATTGAGCACTTGGCAATCACTATCAATATCTGCAGAAATAGCCAATTCCGCTCTAGACTGCATGATAGTAGCGCCATGATCTCCCATATAACCACTGACTATAATTTTGTCACCTAAACAAGCACTGGTCGAGTGAATCTCAACCCCTTTAGGAATGACACCTACACCGGCCGTATTGATGAATATTTGATCTGCACTACCTCTTTCTACAACTTTTGTGTCACCGCACACTACTTTAATACCAGCCTGCTCTGCAGTTTCTTGCATTGATTTTATAATTACATCTAGTGTTTCGATAGGAAACCCTTCTTCTAAAATCAAACCACAAGTTAGATACAAAGGTTTCGCTCCACTCATAGCCAAATCATTAACAGTTCCAGTGATAGCCAGCTTGCCAATATTACCACCATTAAAAAATAACGGGCTGACCACAAAACTATCAGTTGTTAGAGCGATCTGACCTGGTGGCATATCAAACCTTGCTTGGTCTTCCATTGTTGCTAGATAATCATTATTAAATGTATTGACAAAAATATCGGTAATTAGATCACTACTGGCCTTTCCACCACTACCATGCGCCATGGTAATTTTTTTGTCTTTATATTTTTTATTCATTATTTTTTGTTAATTAAATCAATATTTTGTCCATAAGAATAATGCGCAGAACACGCACCCTCTGTTGAAACCATAAGTGCACCTAAAGGCTTTTCAGGTGTGCATTCCTTACCAAAAACTTTACACTGCCATGGCTTTAGCACACCTTTTAGCACCTCACCACATTGACAAACATCTGGATCAGTTACGGTTACTTCTTTTAACTTAAACTCTACCTCGGCATCAAAATCACTATATTTATCATTGACCTTAACGCCGGAGCAGTTAATAGAACCAAGTCCTCGCCATTCAAAAAATTCTCTTAGTTCAAATACTTCTTTGATTGGACTCAAAGCACTAGCATTACCCTCCTCATGAACAAGCCTACTGTATTGATTTTCAATTTTTGCCTCACCATTTTTTAATTGTTTTAATATCATCCAAACAGACTGCAAAATATCCAATGGCTCAAAACCAGCAGCAACCAGCGGCTTATGGTAATCATCAGCAATAAAATCATAAGGCTTGGTACCAATGATTAGACTTACATGACCAGGACCTAAAAATCCATCAATACGCATACCAGGCGAGTCTAGAACGGCTTTAATAGTTGGGATAATAGTAATATGATTACAAAACAGATAAAAATTATCAATCCCCTGTTTCTTAGCCTGCATTACAGAAAGTGCTGTTGATGGCATTGTTGTTTCAAAACCCAATCCAAAGAATACCACTCTTTTATCAGGATTTTTCTTCGCAATAGTTAGCGCATCTAATGGCGAGTAAACCATACGAATATCGCTACCCTCTGCTTTTAAATCAAGTAAACTTTTGTCACTACCTGGCACACGCATTGCGTCACCGAAGGTTGTGAAAATCACATCGTCATTCTTGGCGATAAGAATGCAATTATCAACCACAGAACGTGGCAAAACACACACAGGACAACCAGGCCCATGAACGAATTCTAAATTATCTGGTAATAACTGATTTAACCCGTAACGAAAAATGGAATGTGTATGTCCGCCACAAACCTCCATAATTTGAATTGGCCTATCATCTGCAAGCGTTATCTCAGAGCATAATTTATCTATTTCTTTAAGTAACTTTTTAGCTTTATCTGGATCTCTGAATTCATCAACATATTTCATTATTTACTCCCCTGATCGAGGTCATCCATAGTTGCAGATAATTCACCTATTTCATCTAAAATCTTTAAAGTCTTATGAGCTTCATCTTCATCAACAACACTCAGCGCAAACCCAACATGCACCAAAACCCATTTATTGATTAAATTCTCTGATTGGTATGTATCGTCCAATACACAGGCAATATTAACCTCTCGCGATACGCCAGACAAATCTACCAATGCAATTTGATTGTCGACATCAATAATTTCTTTAATTTGTGCAGGAATACCTAGACACATATTTCTTTCTCTCCATTGTTTTATCTAATAAGTACTAAAAATATAGGTACTAATTTTTTTATGTCTCGTTAATACTATACCCTTGTAATGGTTAGCTTTTTCTGACTCTTATATGGACTGAATGTAATACTCATTTCATATACGATCTATTTCGATACTATAACCGACACAAGGATCAACCGTATTAACCAGTAACTTAATTTTATCAATTAAGTCTTCTTCATTTTTATATGTCAGTGTTTCAATCATTCTATTAAGCACCCCTTGAGGATGGAAGTTCCACTCTGTGGGTGCTAAAATTTGATAAGAATCAATCTTATCATCTTGAACAGATATCTGATGAAAAAGCCTACCTCTTGCAGCCTCTAGCTGCACTAAGGCGTTTGATTCGCCACCAAAACGTTGTATCTCATAACTGATTTTTTCGAACTTAATGTCAGTATAGTTGTGCTTAATATTGTTCAATAATTCAAACACCTCAAGTAATTGTGCAACAGCTCGAGTAAACAATCCATTGCCATAAATACTAAACAGTTGTTTGATTAACTGATGCTCAGATTGCCTAGAATAAGGCGTAGTTTCAAATATGGTGTTTTGATACATAGGTTGTTTAATAAAATCAGCATTTTGTAATAACACGCTAATACCCTGAGGATCAAAATCCGGCAAATGAAACGCCTCGACATTGCCTAAATCATCAAATTGATGCTCTTTCAAATAATTCAAAAAAACTGCACTCTGACTATTAGAATTTTGTAACCAATGATTAAAACTATCATAATCTAAAAATGGATACATAGATTCTGGATGACCGTCAATCAACAATAATCCTAATTGATTTTCAAGTTTTATAATTAATTCATCAATACTATTAAATGCCTGCAGTTCTTTGTCTACCAAGGACAACGGGTCTGCACCAGAAAACAAAGTAGTGCTAATTTCTTTAAGTATGGTCAATAAATTTACAATATTGGTATCGACAGATCTATCTGAACCTTGACCCCATTTTGTCGCAATACTAAAACTATGCTCTCTTATGGTTTCCATATCCAATAATAATTGATAGGCTGATATTTCATTTTTACTTAACTTAATAACACCGCTGCTATCTAGCAAGCGAAGAAAAGAAAATCTATGTGCTGTATTGCACAAGTGATACAGTGTATTAATTAAATCAGCAACAGTATCGATTGACTTACCCTTGAAAAACTGTGTGATGTGTAATGGACGAGAAGAGGTAATAGAAACAGACTCAACCTGTCCAGACTTACCAGCAACATTAATTTTAATCTCACCTTCTATTGGCATTAAATCCCTACTTTTTGGTCCAACTACGTTTTTCTTTTAAGTTCATCATTTGATGTAATACAAGAGTATATATCTTCTAGGATTCCATTTTCAATATTATAAATCCATCCATGAAGTGAAAAATGGTTTACTCTAGGCTACTACTAAATCGATGATGCAGCAAGTAAATGGTATAATTGACGCTGATCTGATATAGATGCTTATGTTGACGAACCTACGAGATCACAGCCTTTGCATCTATAGTAGCCCTATTTCATTATCAGCTTATTCATTGTGAGTTGAGGCTAATATTCAGTGGCGCGTAATTATATTTGAGGTGAGCCATGTGTGTAGGTATTCCAAGAAAAATCATTGAAATCAGCAATCCAGAAACCAATCTAGCGATGGTCGATGTGAATGGTGTAAAACGGGAAGTCAATATCGCCTATCTTGTCGATGCGGATCATCCAGTGGATTCATGTGTCGGAGAATGGGCGTTGATTAACCTAGGTTTTGCCATGAGCCGTATTGATGAAGATGAAGCACATAAAACACTAGAATTGCTACGTGAACTCGGTGAGGCTCAGATGCAGATGGATGCTATGCTTCGTGGTAGTAAATAAGCATAATCATTTAGTCTAATTGTTCTGCTCTGATGCAGTGCAAACCCTTTCATACTACAAGAAAAAACATGTCAATTTGTGGACAAAAATCTAGAATTAGAGTAGCATTAATGCATAGTTTAATTCATTCACACGAAGGAGAATATTAATGAAAATTGCAACAGTAGGTAAAGGTGGATCTGGTAAGACCACCATCGCAGGAACTCTGGCACGATTGTTAGCTGGTGATGGTCATAAAGTTCTAGCTATTGATGGCGATCCTAATCCCAATCTTGCTCTGACCCTCGGTATGGCAAGAGATGAAGCAGATAAAATTAATTACATTCCACCAAGCATTATGGAGATGAAGAAAGATAGCGATGGCAATCTTAAATTAAGCATGACGGTTTCAGAAGAAGAGTTAATCGGAACCTATGCAGCCAGTGCACCTGAAAACATTGACCTCATTGTTATGGGTAAACCCGCCGATGGTAGTGCCGGTAGTGGCTGTATGTGTGCCTCACATCGTGCCGTACGTGGTGTTATTACTGAAATGAGTGCTTATGGTGAGTTCACCGTTACTGATATGGAGGCCGGCCTAGAACACTTAAAGCGCGGTACTGCAGCTAATGTTGATACCATGCTGGTAGTCGTCGAACCTTACTATAGATCACTAGAAGCGGGTGCACGCACGGCTTCACTTTCACATGAACTGGAAATTCCCAATATTTTTATTGTCGCCAATAAAGTTAAAACCCAAGCGGATCAAGCTGCTATTGACCAATTTTGTGAACAGCACGATCTACCAATCCTCGGCTATGTACCCCTAGAAGAGCAATTCATAGAAGCTGAACGTCAAGCTAAAGCGCCTATTGATTTTGACCCAAACTGTGCTGGAGCTAAAGCAATTTATGAAATCGCTTTGAAACTGGCAGAACTAGATACAGAAAAACGATCTCTGCGTCCACTTCCAGACAAGGCTAATGCATATGCTAAAGGTTATGCGGATGCTCAAGCGGCAAGTGCTACAGACTCAACTAAAGAGAAGTAATTTAAATTACTTAGTAAAGTAACTTTGGTTGCGTCACTCTTAATACTGGATTCTGTAGTAATCGTATTGTTGATTTATTGACTGGGTAACAATTATCTGAGATTTATAAATGAATCTAGCTACTGAAAATGCCAATATTAGCATTGCAGACAATGGTGAGTTGGTATCGATAAATTGTAGTGATGCACTTACGTATCACACTGGCAATGCATGGTTTGGTGTAGCTATTGCCTTTCGTGCATTAGAGGTTGCAGCAAATGCATTTAAAAATGCCAATCAAACTTGGGATCGGAACCAATTGACTATTGTATCTGCGCATCCTGGACCTGGCGTTAAAGATACGATTGAGTATATAACCCATTGCATTAGCAACCAAAGATTCCAGCTGACAGAAGAATGTAAGAGTTCCAACGCTTGCAATAGTAATATGCGATTTGCTTGGTGGATTAGTAACGACACCCATACTGCTTTTATTAATCTACGCCATAATTTCATCCCAACCTTATTCAATGAGTTACTAGATAGACTTGGTACCATTGATGAGAAAAATAGTGATCAACAGGATTTTAAAAAATTAAAACAAGATTTAGCAAACAACATCTTACAACAGCCATTGCCGGAAAATTTTCGATGCGATCTTTATCGCGGATCTATAAAGCCTGAACAGTTACTTACAGAAAATTTAGACTAATGAGAAAAGAATACCTAACTGATATTAATAATTATGTTCGCAGTAACGACACGAAATAAATTACGTAGTCCATTATATGTGCCGCATATGATTAGAGCATGGTTACGGGTACGTAAACAACTCTATGAAACACCGGGCATGCTCAGGTATTCGACTGGTATTGCCAATCTTACTGAATTCTATACACTCACTCTATGGGAGACAGAGGCGGAAATGTTTGCCTTTATGTCATCTGGTGCCCATCGTGAGATGATGTGGAATTTCAAACGTTGGTCAGATTCTTTTTGGGCGATGCGCTGGGATGCAAGTGCTGATGAACTAGGTTTTTGGGATGTTCCAGGTGCAAAGCATATTGATTCATTTGCAGCAATTCAGAATAAAAGTAAGGGCTCAACAAAACAAGATATCGGTCACAATTATGTAGCAGAATGGTTAGTTTCACACCATGTCCTTAAGAAGGAAGAAGCCCCTCTCGAACCCTCACCAGGTATACCAGGAACGGCTGCTGTCGTTATTAGAGTACCAATTGATAATTTAGCAGCATTTATCAAATTACAAAATGTGCTTCGACCATGGCGTAAAAATAGCCCTTCAGAACTGCTTCGATTTTCTATGACACTTGGTATTGGAGAAAGCCTAATTATAGCGATATGGAAAGCGAATGCATTGGAGGAGTCACGCGCATTAATGGCAACTGTGTTACGGAAATTCCCAGATGCCTGGACGATGAGATTCCGAGGACATGATTACGAGGTAGGTCATTGGGATGATTTACGATTACGCGAGATATTATTAGAAAAAAACCCGCTAGAATAAATCAATAATTACCCCTGATGAGGGGTGCTATCCTCCGATTCTCTATCAACAACATCCACAATTAACTTGGCATGCTCATGATTCTGATCGGATGATTTTCGTAACCAGCTCATTGCCTCAGTATCGTTTTGTGGCACTCCAATACCATGTTTAAACATAACCCCTAGCTTGAATTGAGCTTCAGCATCACCTTGATTAGCAAGAACTGTCAATATTTTGGCCGCCTCTTTATATTTTTCTTGCTTATATGCGGCCAGTCCGTCAGCCAATGTTTTTATATTATCTTTCATAATTAGACTCCTGTTGCTTTAACGTATTTCCATTGCAGTTTTGGTATTGACACTAAGTTCGGCCATCTCAATTAGCTTATCAACAATGTTTTGAAATGCGGGCTCCATTTCATTATAGTGCTGTTTAAGAGCAATCATATCAGCAAGCAAACCAGTTGAACTTGAGAACATGGGCCCAGGCTCTTGAATGTCAATCGGTAAAAATGTACCACATTCACAAGGGTTTAATAGATGTGGGTATGAATCGGCTGCCTGATCGTCCCAGTGTTCAATGATAATGTTCTCTTGCTCAAAAGTATCTATATTTCCACTACCGAATGTTGATGCCACCCAAAGCTTAAAACGTCTGTATGTTTCATGATCACATGGTGAAGCCTGCTGCTCACCAACAATTAAATATAGTGGTTGTGTTTGTTCAATGCTCATATCTGTATCTATTATGTATAAGCTTCAGCTTGTAGATGCTTGTTTATCCAGTCGATAGTCATTTTTTCCGCTTTTGGAATAGCTGCTTTGACGATTTCACTCAAACCAAGTGTCATGTCATCTATTTCTTCGGGCTCACACCCGATGATGTTTACTATCTTAGGTAACTGCCCTACACGTGAAAGAAAATTTAATGCACGCATGGGTGTTGCATAATGGGTGTCAGAAAAATAATCACGAAGTTCATGGGGCTTAAGGCCTGACAAATCTGGCAGTATTGGCTCCAGTAAATATAGTTGTCCAGCTTCGCCGTTATTTTGATAGGCATCTAGGATTAACAACGCGTCATACCCATACATGAGCTCCTGAATTAGACTCATCCCACCTATGCCAGTTTCCATCAACTTAATATGGTCTGGAAGATCAGTTCGTGCCATTAGACGATGCGCCAATTCAACGCCAAAACCATCGTCACCTTGGAGAACATTACCCACACCCACAACGAGTAACCTGTAACCTACATCACTCATCTTAATAGGTTAAAAAACTGGTAAGTTTGGGACGAAATCCATATCTATACCTATCATAATACGTTTTTCATCTGCTTCTATCGGGTAACAATCAATGCTTTCTCCACGGGCAGCAATACGAGTGCCTTGTCTAACATCGTAATGACAACCTTGGTGGTTATGGCATGTTAGAGTATATTTATTAAGGTTTGCTTTTTCAAGGGAGGAGCCATCTTGTGCACAACGTGATGCTACCGCAAAATATTCGTCATCAACACGACATATTAAAATATCATGGCCATCAACATTAACTAAATTGGTTGAATTGGGTTCTAATGTCGGCTGCTTTCCAGGTACAGGAACCCAGTGAGCAATTTTAGGCTTGACCGGAGCGGTGCCTTTTGCTCCAGTTACGCTATCTAATGGAATTACAGGGAAACCACTTTCATCATATTGTTGCTCCTGGTGTTCCTCTAAAGCTGGTAGTAGATCATAAAGCTCCATCAGAGTGTGGATTGGCGGATCATTAATCACCTGCTCAAGAACCCCCTCTTTAAATAAACTCACCAACCTACCTAAAGACTCACGATGAATAGCATCAATGCCTGCAAGCAAATCAAAAATCTGTTCTTTGAGTTCGGGGTCTGAGATTTTTTCTAATTCTTCAATATGCGTATTAACTTGCTCAAGTAATTTATCCCATCCAGCCGATGTCATATAGCCTATGCGTTCTTGCTCGTTATTACCCGCCATTTCTAATGAGTACCATGGTTTATGATTGTATTACAAATAACTAACATAAAAATACTCCCTCTAATTACGCCAGAAACAAAAGATTATCGTTATATTGTAGATTTAAATATTGGTTGAAAAATTGTTTAAAGAGTACAACCATCACCGCATGCAGAATGATCATCTCCATCACAACAACCAGCAGCACATTCACCGTGTTGTGCCTTCTGAAGATCTGCAAAACTAGCATTAAATAATCGACCGCCTTCTTTTTTACCAACAGGGGTAAATTGATAAGCTAAAGTTGTAGAATCTTCAACTGGTTTTAGAAAACCTTGTTCAGTTAGCTCTAGAAATGCATCATCAATTGCATCGCCATCGCATTTAAGGAATGTGTTCATCGCAAGAGAGTTATATACATCACCAAATCCTTCACCTTGATACCAGTAACAAATTTCCAATACCTCTTCACGATTAACCAATCGATCAAGCTCATTTGTTTTCTGATTTGCATTTAAACTTGAACCCATAAAAATCTCCTTTTATTACCTGTATCTCTCAATATTTATATATGTATGATTTAAGTATAATTCAATTTTATATCTATAATCATTATTTATTACTAGATCATTTAATTGAATTTTCTAATGCGTCAGATTCATCCACTTGATAATGGCACACATCTGTTAATTTATTAAGTTGATCTATTCCCAAAGGCACAAGATCCATTACTTCGGCTCCTTCTGTAACTGCCTGGTTAATCTTTTCAAATAATTTATTAACTAATAATTCCATGTCTTCAGTTAAAGGATTATCTCCAATAATGCTAATTTCACCGCGTTGTCGGTCTATCTCCATTTCAGACATAACCAAATCTCCCATCGCAGTATCAACCACTTGAGCCTCAATAGTTATTACTTCTTTAGGCCAAATTTTAAAATGTTCCCCAATAACTAGTAGATTATCCATACTAATAATCCCAGTCACTGCTTCAAAAACTCGATCCTGAATGTCCAAAACATCAATTTCGCCACCAACCCAACGACGGCAGGTTACCGTCCCTGCTGGCAAGCTACGATCAACTGCCGTAATTAGTAGAAAACGATCATATTCAATTTTCTCTGCTTGGAACTCCTGCACTATGGCAATCGGCCCCCAATTCATTTCTTTAATTTCAACATCATCTGACCAGTCCGCTGCATCGATGAATTCTTTTAAAGTAGGGCCAATTGGATATCCACGAACGAACTGATAATATCCAACCAATCCTATGCCTATCTTAGCCATTTATTTCTATAAAAATGAAATTTAGAGCTAAGAAATACCGCAAGCACAAGTGGTAACTTCGCGAGTAATTACCCTATCTGTTCCTTCCACCATCACGTGTGTGGTACATGGCATACATGGATCGAAACTACGTAAAGCACGTAATACATCGATACCCTTGAAATCTTTCTCATCCGTAAAATTGGTTTCGATAATAGGTGTGTTAAGCACAGACTGCTCATAGGCACCACTTTCTCCCCACGGAGTTTTCGGACATGAGTTGACAGTCGACGGGGTAGAAATCTGGTAGTTTGCTAAGACTCCATTTTCAATAACACACCAGTGTGCTAAATAACCACGGCCTGCTCCCCAAAAACCAACACCAATAAACTGTCCCTTCTTAGGGATTTCAAAAGGTGTAGCAACCTTGGTTTCACCGCGTTTCACCATGTCGTTGGCACGCACCCAATTTTCCATGGTAACCATCATATTAAAAGCAACTGCATAAGCACGAGCTCTATTACGTTCAAAAGCATTCCAAATTTTTGGTACTTTCCATTCTAGTTTCATTTCTGGCAATTCATCAGCAGATACGTTAAGTATCAGACTACTTCCAGTTGATTTTATATAGTCACTCTCAGGTAATTTTTGCGCAAGAGCCGAAATATAAACACGTGCGTAAGCACCCGCTTCAAAAGTATGACGGTCCCAGGTTGGTGTAGTTGACCAACTATAACGCTCCTTCCAGTTTTGTACGCCAGGTTTAGGAATGGTGGTTTTATTCCAAGGATGGTTTGGACTTAGTGGATTTCCTAATGGATCAGTTTTAAAAGGATAATCCTCCCACTGCTCATAGTAAGAATGTTCAATAAATTCTTCGGTTCCTACATTAAGGTCAGTTAACCTTGTAGTTACCAACTTACCATCTACGATAGCACCAGGGGTTGACCAACGTTTTTCACCCCATTCATTACAATTCTCATAACTGGCATCGTAATAGTCTTCGTGATCCCACTGACCAAAGTCAACAATATTAACTGGTAATCTTCCGACTTCCTTATACAAAGGATTAGCTTCATACATAAAGTCATAAACATCATCCCAAATACCGACACATTTCTTGGAATAATCGAAATATACTTTTAATTTGAGATAAAACTCGACTAATGTTGATGTTGTGACCGTGGTGGTAACTCCACCAGGTATAACGGTTTCAGGATGTGGATATTTTCCACCCAGTAAGGTATATGCTTCACGTGCTACGCGAGTCAACTCCAGCGCTTCCAAGTAAAGCTTACCGGTCAACGGATTCAGATCGGTCATGATTTCACCAATGGTTTCATAGCCATGCATATTAGAATACTTGGTCTTGAAGTCTTTGGCTTTTTCAAAAATTTCAGGATTGGTTTCTTTAATTAAGATTTCAGAAAAATCAGGACCAGCCAGAATAAATAAATGCAATGGGTTATCGTATAAATATTCACAGCTAAGCATTAAATTACGAATAACAATACCTAAAGGTGGTGGTTTGATTCCGAGTGCCATTTCGATTGACAATGCTGCAGCTGTAGCATGAACACCGCCACAAACTCCACAAGCACGTGAACTAATAAATGCCGCATCTCTTGGGTCACGGCCACGTAATATAATCTCATAGCCACGAAATAAGGTTGCCATAGATGCAGTATCTACCACCTTACGTTCTTTCAAATTAACTGTACTATGAAATGCTAAGGCACCTGCAACACGTGTTACTGGATCAAAGTCGATATCATTAAGCTGTCCGTTCTTGCGTGCAATATCCTTTAGGAAAGCTTCACGTTCTTCTATTGTTTGAGTCTCGTATGAATATGGATTAGCAACACCCTCTAGAAGAGTTGCATTACCATCCTCATCAAACTCAATTGGTAAATTTTCAAAACACATAAGTTACTACCCCCGATTTTTAATTTTTTTTCCGTTTTCTATTTCTTGATTGTACCTGTAGCAACACCAACAATCGCTGCTAAATTATCATTAACCTTTAACAAGCCCGTTAATAGCGCTGATAAGCCTCCATTAATGGTTTCAACATGACCACCAAGTGGGTCGGTGTTTTCTCTAATAGCGATTAACCCGCCTGCTAGATTGGAAAGATGACGTAAAGCACCAACCAAAGCAATAATAATGGCAACCAAATAACCCACTACGACTAACACCACAGCGGTAGTTACAATCAATGAAATTACTAAGAGTAACTGAGTCATGATGTGGACCCTCCTGTAGCGCGGTCTGATAATACTGTAGCAATTGTAGCGGAATGTTCTTCCAGTTTTGCACTGGTTTCTACCATTCCAGTCGCCACCTCAATGGTGTCATTCAGAGCCGTGATTGAACTAGTATTTTCCGCAATGGCCACACCGGCGGTCAGCATTTCACTAAAATAACGTTTAATGTTTAATGCAGCTCTTAGGGTGCGTTGCAGTAGAAAGATTGCCAGAGGCACTATAGCTACAACTACGATGATTAATACGGTCTGCCAAATAAAATATACTGAATCAGGCAGGGTTCTGACGCTAGGATCGATAGCGCTAATATAATTTAGTAAGTATTCCATTATTGATACCTCTTTTGAGCAACAGCCGCATTAATGACACCAACTAGATTATCATCAACTGCACCAAGTCCACCTGCAATTTTAGTCAAGTTTTCATTAGCTCTAACAACCTGTGGTGTTAAGTGTCCAGTTTCCATCTCGATAGCACGGAGTCCTAATCGAAGTTTTGCCAAATAACTGGTCGGGGTTCCCCCAATTTCTCTAAGTACAGAGCTGATCTTAATCAATGCATAAGCTAGCACTAGAAAAAAAACAATAACCAGCAAGGCGGTAAGTATGGTCATAAGTAACATATTTCTCTCCTTAACGTTATAACAAGCAAGTCGGGCAACCATCGCAACCCTCAGCATGTTTTTTGATTGCCGCAGCGCCATCATTGATGCTTAACGCGGTGATTAGTATTTGATCTACATCTTCGTTAATTCGATATAGTATAGGGATGTGAATGGTATTGTTGGCAACCATTTGTCCAGTGTCCCATATTTTGGAAGCAACACCATTAATGATGACGGCTTGTCGATGAATCAGCCATAATAACAACGCGACTACAAGACTCACAACAAGTCCAATAACCAAAGCCGCGGTCCAAACAAAAGTCGCTGCTGCAACTGCATCCGTTGGTAGTAAACTAAGTAAACCATCCATATAAACTCTCCCCTTATTGAATTAAATAAATTATTTACAAGTCACGTTCATTTTTTGTCACCTTGTGATAAGGCTCCTAAAATAGCGACTGCGTTACCTTCTATCGCTTTAGCCCCTCCAAGGAGCTGAGCAGAAACTGCTTTCGTGGTGTCAAGATCCCAAATAGGCTTGGTGTTTTGTTCAATATCTACTACCACCCCCAAGGCAACACTTGCAAGATTTTTAATTTTGGTTGCAACCACAATAACAGTAATTAACAGTGCCGCTGCAGCAATCACTAGGACTACGGCGATGGCCAGCCAAACAAAAAAGTAAAAATAAATATCTTCTGTAGTCATTAAAATCCCCTCTTTTTATGTTGATACGCTACAGTCAAAGAAACCTAGCTGTAGTTGTTTTTGTTGATACTATTCCGGTTTATCCTAATTCTTTTGCAGTCGACGATACTGGTTCAGCTTCTATCGCACGTTTTCCAGAACGCTGAATAGCGTCTGACATAGCAGAACGACTTTTAGCTTGAAGTTTACGCTGTTGATTGCTTCCACTCGGATGGTAAGGAGTTCCAGAGCTCTGGATCTTCTTATAAAAGTAATGAATTGTCTTCATCACAACGCCTGGCGCTTCAACGTGACCCCAGCCACTAGGAATGTGTTCAGTCTTGAGCCAGCGGTTAGTCATATTGCCTTTACGCTGACTAATCTTACGTAATGGACGAATAAAGCTACCCACCATACGACTGGCAGTACCAGAGATAAATTTACCCGGAGGAGCTTTGTAGAATGGGGCAAATGCATCTGGGAAACCAGGCATAGTCCAACATTCATGCAACCGCCATTGTGCCCAAGTGCACCACGTCTAGCGATATTACACTGCACTACCGGACCCCAACAACCTAATTCAACTAGACATTCTGGTTTTCCGTATTCTTCGGCAAAGACTCCTTCTTCATAAAATCCTGCACGTGGACAGCCACGGTGCACAGTTTCGTTAAACATCCAAGCTGGGCGACCTAACTCATCAAATTCAGGTAAAGGTCCCACGCCGGCTAAGAACATCAATACTGCGGTAATGGTTTCAGTAATATTATCACCAATTGGCGAACAACCTGGAATGTTAACAACAGGAAGACCAAGCGCACTGCGATAATCTTCACCTAAAAAGTCCATTACACCCATAGAACCAGTGACATTACCAACTGCGGCAGGTACACCGCCCCAGCTTGCACAGGTACCTACAGCAATAACTGCTGCCGCACCAGGTGCTAGATCGTCCAGCATGTCTGCCGTTGGATAAGGGCGCCATTTTCCATCTCCAAGATCATCCATACCCATGGCTGAAAAGTAACCGCCAGTATCTTTTGCTATCTGTTCATCGGCAACTGAACCTTCATAAAGTACAACATAAGTTGCACCCAATTCACCTTTGACTGCTTTGTAATAAGGCTCCATAAAACGATGGCCAGCTTCTACAGCTAGCACCGGATGATGCAAAATTATTTTAGGTAAGCCGGGAATTTGTTGATGAATTAATTGTTCGACACTAGGGTTTTTAGCGCCAACTGCCGCGATGGAACAACCATCACAACTCATACCTGCTAGCCAGAAAGCGTGTACTTCTTTGATTGGTCCAGACTCATTAGCAAACAATGGTGTATGCTCATTACTCAGTACTGTTTCGTTATCACTCATCTAATTACCCCTCTTATTTATGCGCATTTTGGGGGGATTCTACACCTTGCCCTTAAGTCAATGTCAAGGGTTTTTTAACTAAATATTATTTAGTAAATAACTTAAGGTTCATTTAAAAACATAACTTAAGGTTCATTTAAAAACATAAATTTACCATTTTAATTACTTTTCAGAAACAGTACCACAGGTGCAATCTATGAGCAATAAATCACAAATACAGTTAGACGGTCGTTCGCGTGGAGTGCATACTAATGCTTGAAGTCTTGCAGCCAAATCTTCGCGTTTGCCCTGTAAAACCCCTAAATCTTGATCAATCGTAAACAGTTTCTGATCTAATATGGAGGATAAGCTCTTACGCAATGAACCCTTATCTGCATTATCCTTTAGCTGCTGTAACTCATCAATTGATAAACCAATACGACGTAAATTAACGACAACAAAGACTTGACTTGCTTGGTCTTCATTATAAAGCCGATAACCTGATTCTGACCGACCCGGGTGTTCAATTAGGCCAATTTTCTCGTAGAATCTTAATGTTTTTGTCGTGATATTTAACTTCGATGCAAGTTCACCAATACGTAGAAGATTAGTCATTTTTCCTCATGTTTTTATTTACTGTTAACCAAATATCAGCCAACCAAAAATTGCATTAATTTCATTTTTAACACTGTGTAGAATAACATACAATTATCTAAGGAAAACCCTCTGATTCATATTAATAAATCTGTAATTTTCCACTCACCAAACTTAAGTAATAAACGATTGTATGAAAGATACTAACCAAGCGATTGACTTCACCATCATCACCGGCTTCCTAGGTGCAGGAAAATCCACCTTGCTCCATCATTTATTGACCGATCAGCATGGAAAAAATCTTGCAATTATTATCAATGAATTTGGAGAAATAGGTATTGATGGTGCCTTAATACTGGATGAAGCTGGTGATCGTATGTTAGAAATGAATAATGGTTGTGTCTGTTGCGAGGTTCGTGAAGATTTGGTGACTGCCATTACAAAATTACTCGATAACCGTAATAAAGGATTGATAGACTTCGATCATATCGTCATGGAAACAACTGGTATCGCACGCCCTGGCCCTATCGTTGAGACCCTGCATACGCCAAACCTAAAACAATTAATTAGTCTCAATGGTATTATCACCGTTGTCGATGCTTTTCATATTACCTCACAGCTCGATGAGTTTGCAGAAGCGCAGGAACAAATTGGTGCAGCTGATTACATTATTCTCAACAAAATTGATCTGATTGACACTGAACATCTGCAACAAATTCAGCAACGCATTAGTGTAATGAATGTACAGGCACAAATGCAATTGGCGAATGAATGTAAAGTTGATGTTAAGGCCTTGTTTAACATTGCACACAATTCCATATCTCGCCTCAATGTTGGTTTCATAAGCACGCCAATCTCATCCCAAACCACAAATAGCCCTTTAATCAACTCTCATAACCACAAGCCACATCTGGATAATATCAGTAGTTTAAGTATTGAGATTATGGAACCTTTGCACAAAGAATTATTATTAGACTGGTTTTCTTTTTTTATTATGCGTTACGAAGAGCGGTTAATGAGATTCAAGGGCATAATAAATTTCAAAGATCATGACAGGCGTACTATCTTCCAAGGAATACATAGCCTATTTGAAGCTAAACTTGATCGAAAATGGTTGGATGATGAACAGCCCGCGACCAGAATTGTATTTATCGGTCGAGATTTGCCTGAAGATGAAATTCGTCAAGGAATTAAAGACTGCGTCTCGAATTAATATTATGAGTACATTACGTTTAACCTACCAACTATTAGCTCGTCAAAGAATATTAAAACTTAGTATTTCTATTTTAGTTTTGTTGATATTG
>JYMV01035805.1_pt1 | contig 19921 bp, 21 predicted proteins | sample 338911 | NCBI WGS metagenome assembly JYMV01 (sample SAMN03354496, study PRJNA234377) | hydrothermal vent metagenome | biome: Deep sea; feature: Hydrothermal plumes at the Eastern Lau Spreading Center, Western Pacific Ocean; material: Seawater | place: Tonga | collected 2009 | depth 2000 m m
GTATGTGATTTTTTATTCACTTACCTGCGATCATTGCGAAGCATTGTTGTGGGAGTATTTTGAATTTCAAACCATCCCAACAACATTAGTAGCAATACCACAATCAACAGATGGGTTTAATTACGATGGCGCATTTGAAAATCCTTGCATGGATTGTGACACAACCGAATTACTCATTGGCACAGACTGGATCATTGGGACTCCGCTCTTAGTCGCTATCGATAATGGCATTGTCAAATGTGCAACTGAAAATGAAAACTACGAGGCCCCTGCATGTCTAGTCCATTAACACCCGTTTTAGAACAAATTGAAAACGATTTCGATAATGCAGTCGAACGGCTGCAAACATTTCTAAAAATCCCAAGCATCAGCACTAATCCTGAGTATAAATCTGAAGTCCGAAGGTGCGCAGAGCACATCACCAATGAATTAGAATCCATTGGTCTTAATGCTACTTTACACGACACGATTGGTCATCCGATGGTTGTTGCAACTGACGACAGCGCAGGCGAAAATGCTCCAAGAATTTTATATTACGGCCACTACGATGTTCAACCAGTCGAACCGCTAAATGAGTGGGAGCACCCGCCTTTTGATGGCGTTGTTATAGACGGCCCCCGCGGGAAACGCTTTGTTGCTCGTGGTGCTGCAGATGACAAAGGTCAACTCATGACGTTCGTTGAAGCAATTCGCGCTTGGAAACAAATTCACGGATCTTTACCAGTGCGAGTTGTCATTTTGCTTGAAGGTGAAGAAGAAAGCGGAAGCGAATCACTTGTTCCATTTTTGACTGAACACAAAGATGCGCTTCAAGCAGATACTTGCATTGTTTGTGACACTAGTATGTGGGACGAAAACACCCCCGCCATTACCAGTCGACTTCGAGGCATTGTTTATATTGAAGCAACATTGCATGGTCCATCCCATGACTTACATAGTGGTGGGTATGGTGGTGCGGTTGTAAACCCTGCTAATGCATTAACGAAAATACTTGGGCAATTACACGATGATGATGGGCGAATCCAAATTGACGGGTTCTACGATGATGTAGTTGAAGTAAGCGCTGAACAAGTTGCCCAGTGGAATGCATTAGGTGACGCAGACGCACTCACTCTTGAGGGCTCCGGAGCAAAAGCAATTTTTGGAGAAAAAGGATTCAGCACATTAGAACGACTTTGGTCAAGACCAACTTGTGATATCAACGGTCTTTTCGCTGGCTACACTGGCGAAGGTGCCAAAACTGTTATTGGCGCAACTGCAACTGCAAAAATCAGTTGTCGGCTTGTCGCAAATCAAAATCCAAAACAGATACAAAATGCTCTTTTTGCCTTTTTAAAAGACCGAACGCCAATTGGTTGCCACTGGGACTTTAAAGATTTCGGTGCATCACCTGCAATTGCTGTTCCGACAAATTCGCCATGGCTGACTGCTGCAATTGAATCGCTAACTAAAGTCTTTCCTAACCCTACCGTCACGATTGGCACAGGCGGTTCTATTCCTGTTGTTGGAGAATTCCAAGAAATCCTCGGAATCGACACCGTCATGATTGGCTTTTCATTAGATGACGATTTAATACATGCTCCAAATGAAAAGTTTGAAGTCACTTGCTTTCATCGTGGCATTCTTTCACACGCAACCATTTTAGAAGCATATGCAAATATCACTCCGTAGCATACTGTTGATTTTTTTTATAACCGCAGCCAGTTATGCGAGCGATTTTTCAATTACCGTAAATTCAGTTGGCATCGGTAACAATTGGCGCGCGGGTGAAATTACGCCGGTTCATATCACTGTCAATTCAAATACCAACGAACCCGTTCAAGCATGGATTCAGTGGGAAGTTCCTGATGCAGACGGCGATCTTGTTTTATGGGGAAGAGCAATTACGCTTTCGCCAATGTCTGACACTTCAACATGGCTTTACGCGCCAACTCGTGCTTGGGATAATGGCGATACTGTTTGGACAATTCGTCTTCGGGAATTAGAAGACAATATGCCAAGTGGCGAATTAGAATTACTTCAATTTTCTCCATATTCGGTTAGAGCAATTTATGTTCCAGTTCGAAGCGCACTCACTGTGATTTTCGGAACACGCCGCCTTGGGTTGCCTGGCTATTTGCCTACCTCGCCAGAAACAAAACAGGAAACTTCTTTCCTTGTTTCAGGGCTCAAATCAAAGGATCTTCCTGATGCATGGCCTTGTTTTACATCACTCGAAGCTCTTGTCTGGGCAGACACGGTTCCAGAATTTTCTTTTCGACAAACTCAAGCGATTGAAGACTGGGTATTTCGGGGTGGGCATTTCATAATTACGCTCCCAAACATCGGTGACCCATGGTCTCTTGGAAGGCAAAATGCTCCACTTGCAAATCTTACGCAAGGCGTCGAACCATTTATAACGCAAATTCCGATAGAAAAATTACAAAAAGTTCTAGGTAAGGCAACAAGACTTCCACAATCGATAGCGACTGTTCGGATTTTTGGAAATATAAAAGACGAATGGGATACGCATTACACACCGATTCTCTGGCTCGACGACGGCAGTGTTATTGCTGTCCAAAAAACATTTGGTTTTGGTACCTTAACAGTAATTGGTATTGATGTAACAAGTGGAAATCTTTCGTCACTCGGCTTACCTAAAACAGACATATTCTGGAATCGAATTTTCGGAAAAAGAAACACTACACCTTCTACTTTTGAATTACAGAAGTTAAAAGATGACAACGAACTATCACCAACCATTTCTAAAGTAACGTATTTATTAGCAGGCAATTTGATTGCGCAATATATTGCAATGTCTACTACTGCTAGTGGAAAACTTGGGACTGTTTTTATCGTAATACTTATGTACTGGATTGTCGCGTGCCCTGGAGGCTTTTACTTTCTGTACAGACGTAAAAAATTGCAGTGGTCATGGGTACTTTTTGTTTCTTCAGCAATCATTTTCACAGGCGGAACATGGGTGTTGGCTGGTATTACTTCTGGAGTTTCCACGCCTATTAAGCATGTCAGCATAATTGACCACGTGTATGGCGGAACTGGACAAAAAGTAACTGGTTGGTTTTCTGTTTTTCTGCCTAATTTTGGAAATGCAAAAATAACACTGCACGGTCAAAGTAATAACCTGCTTACCCCTTGGACCCCTCCGGACGCTTCGATGACCCCTGACTTTATTGACAGACGAGAAGTTCGTTTGAATCTTGACAGTGTGCCCAATTCTTTTAATCAACCAGCAAGATCGACCACTGCGAATTTTGCATTTGATTGGGTTGGCGGCATCGACAGCACCTATTTTAATTCCCTGTTACGAGTTGACCCAAACAACGTACCAAAAGTGAATAGTGATTTCAATAATGGACTTGCTCTTAGCGGCATCATCAAAAACAATGCGTCAGGGATTTTTCAAGATGTAACCATTATCTGGGTTACTGATGAACAAAACGACAATCCAAATCAAGTTGCAACTGGCAGAGTATTAAACAAAATGCATACTTGGCGATTCCCTTATCTTAAAAACGGCGAAGAACTAAATTTTAATTCTCTCAAAGTCAGCAACCTCAGTTCATTTACTAACGCGGTAAAAGCCCGATACCAACTTGAAGAGCTGTTCCAATCCAGCGGTGTTAGCGACAAAGATTGGCACACTAAAATGGAAATGCTATCGTTTTACTCGCACCTTTCGCCACCCATATACAAGAAAAATGCAAATGCCAAGCAAGGACCTGCAAGTCACCGTACCATTCGAGAAGGTGGCCGTGATTTAGATTTATCTACTTGGTTTAGCAGACCATGTATTATCGTGATGGGGTTTCTGCATAACTCACCAATCCCAGTTGATATCTCTATGGATGGCGAACAAATCAATAAGAGCGCTGGAACAACACTCGTTCGTTGGGTGTATCCTTTAGAACAATCACAATGATTCAAACGACAAATCTAACTAGAAAATACGGCGAACTCATCGCGCTAGACAATCTCAATCTCACAATTGATGAGGGGGAATGTTACGGTTTCATTGGTCCAAACGGCGCTGGAAAAACGACAACAATAAAAATCTTATCAACACTTTTAAAACCTTCTTGGGGCGAGGCGCGAGTTGACGGAAAAGTGATTGGATACCAAAATGCAGAAATTCGCCCAATCATTGGATACGTTCCTGATTTTATGGGTTCCTATGACGACATGAATGTAAATGAGTATTTAGACTTTTTTGCAACCTGCTACGGGCTTAGTGGCTCTCAAAGATTACGTGCCGTTGGCGATGTGCTCGAACTTACTGATTTGAATTTCAAAGCAACCTCACAAGTTGCCAGTCTGAGTCGTGGCATGAGTCAACGACTTTCCATTGCTCGCGTTCTATTACATGACCCAAAAGTGTTGTTGCTTGACGAACCCGCATCTGGCCTAGACCCTCGTGCGAGAATAGAAATTCGTGAACTGTTAAAAGAATTGCATCGAATGGGAAAAACCATTCTGATTAGTTCTCATATTCTTCACGAACTTGCAGAACTTTGCACGAGTGTTGGAATTATCGAGCAAGGCAAATTATTGTTCTCTGGGAAAGTTGATGCTATTCTCGCACAAGCAAAAGTTGGGCAAATTGTCCATATTGAAGTCACAGAACGTACTGAGGATGCTGCCACCCTGCTGCGCTCAGTCGATGGAATTAAATGCGTTGATGTTGTCACTGAAAATGGCAGTTCGCGCATCGATGTCACCATCGACGCAACAACAAAACTTGAAGTATCTGAACTGCCAAATAGATTAATCGCTCAAGGATTCCGAATCACGTCAATGCAAGGTGAACAAGTCAATCTTGAAACCGCATTCATGCGATTAACAAAAGGTCTTGTCGGATAAACTCACTCAGCAGGGCCAAGGCGGTATTCCGCTCTGATTCCTTCGACTTGCCTTGTGGATTTGCCGGTTGAGGTACAATGGTAAATATGACTCTGAGCCCTATTAAAATGCTTGCAGATAGAACGCTAAAAGATGTTGATGCGATTGCTCAGACATTGGAAAAAGAACTTGCAGATGTTGTCGAATTTTTACCTTCTGACAGCAACAAGGCCTCCTTGGCAATCGCAATTGGTGGAGATGGAACACTCATCAAGCACAGCAGAGAACTTGCTGAACAAGGCATTCCACTTGTTGGTGTAAATAGTGGCCGACTTGGGTTCCTTGCTCGATTTGACGCGGACTCACTCATTGAACATCGCCATGCAGTTTTTATAGATTCACCGAAGATTCTGAAAGCTATGCTTTTGGAAATCCAAGTTGATAATCAAACTCCAATTACTGTTACTAACGAAGCGATGATTGCCGCTGGAGCACCATTTAGGATTTTAAAACTTGGCTTATCCATTGACGGCGTTCCCGCCCCAACTCTCCATGGAGACGGCGTTATTGTTGCAACCCCAACTGGCTCGACTGCACACAACGCTTCAGTTGGTGGCCCAATAGTTGATCCTTCCTCAAATGCTTTTATCCTCGCACCGATTGCTGCACATTCACTAGCCATCCGACCAATTGTCTTAGATGGTAAAGCAAAAATCACAATTGAAATACTTCAAGCCAACGAAGGAACTTCATTAGTAATCGATGGGCAAGTACAATGCATCATGCGAGCAGGCATGAAAATGTCAGTACAGCAATCTAAACACACGCTCTCAATCGTGCGAAACCCCGCGCGTTCCTACTGGAACACATTAGTTGATAAACTTCACTGGGCAGCACATCCTGAACTTCAAGAAAAGCCACCACTCAATGATTGACATTAAGCAACTTCGAGAAAACCCTCAGCAATTTATTGACGGAGCAGCAGAGAAAAACATCTCTGTTGACATTGCTACGTTGCTCGACCTCGACGAACAACGACGGCTATTCACTCGCCAACGCGAAGAGCATCGTGCTGAACAAAAGAAGATTTCAAAAGAAATCGGTCCTCAGATAGGAAAACTCAAAGGACAAATTAAAAGCGCAGACGATGCAACGAGGGTTGAACTTAAATCGGAACTTGCTACGCTTGAAGCAAAACCCCTCGCACTAAAAAATGAAATCAAACGGCTTGATGATTCCATCTCTGAAATTGAACCAAATTGGAAAGCCCTTTTATTACAAATTCCTCAACCATCTGATCCCGACGTTCCAAAAGGCACGAGCGCAGATGACAATGTTCAGTTAAGAACTTGGTCTCCAGAAACGTATGACTTGGATATTTCTTTTGAATCAAACCGTGGGTTTGAACCTAAAACACACTTAGAAATTGTCAACGAACTTAAACTCGCCGACTTTGATCGTGGCGTAAAAATGTCGGGCACTAGACATTACATGATGACTGGCAACGGGATGCGATTGCACCAAGGTATGCTTCGATTCGCGTTCGATTTAATTACGAATGAACATGGTTTTACCCCAATGTCTGTGCCTGTCATTCTTCGTGAAGAATGCATGGTTGGTACAGGGTTTTTCCCTTCAGGCCGTGAGCAGGCATACCACATTGAAGAATCCAAACGTGGAGCAGGTCACGACTTGTACCTCGCAGGAACTGGCGAAGTTGGCTTAATGGGTATGTACGCAGATGAAATTATTAACAACGACAAATTGCCAATCAAAATGGCAACCGTGTCGACTTGTTTCAGAAGAGAAGCAGGCGCAGCTGGACGAGATACTGCTGGTCTTTATCGGATTCACCAATTTGATAAAGTTGAACAAGTTGTAATTTGTAAAGCAGATAAAAAAATCAGCCGTGAATTCCACACGCAAATGCTTTCAATCGTTGAGGAACTTCTGCAAAAATTGCAACTCCCCTATCGTCTCTTGCAATGTTGCACCGCTGACCTGGGTTCGAAAAATGCTGACATGATAGATATCGAGTGTTGGATGCCCGGCCGCGGTGAACTTGATGCAAATGGAAAACCGCAAGGTGGTTGGGGTGAAACACACTCTGCGTCCCGACTTTACGATTATCAATGTCGAAGATTGAATATGCGATACCGTGACGAAGACGGTAATACTGTTTTTGCACATTCACTCAACAACACCGTTCTTGCAAGCCCGCGAATTTTAATTCCATTGCTTGAAATGCACCAACAAAAAGATGGCTCGGTCGCAATACCTGAATGTTTACAACCGTACATGAACGGAATGAAAGTGCTTGAACCATGCACTGCTCCACTGAACACATGAACAAGCAGGCGGTTCCACTTGCGGTACGCAGGCATCAACTTGTTGCCACGGTACGAAAAGCAATCGGAAACCAAGATGTTCTTGTTGGCGTAAGTGGTGGTGCAGATTCTGTGGCGCTTCTACTTCTTTGCTGTGCGGGCGCATTACAGGAAAGTGCAAAGTATAAAGTAGCTGTAGCCCACATTCATCACGGACTTCGAGATGAATCCGATGAGGAACAAAAGATGGTGGAAACGCTCTGCGAATCTCTTGGCGTTCATTGTATTTCCACAAGAGTAACCGTCACACCAGAAAACGGCTCTATAGCAGCAGGCGCTAGGAAGGTACGGTACGAAGCACTACAAGCAACGGCAACAGCGCTCGGTTTCAATGCAGTCGCGGTTGCTCATCATGCTGAAGATCAACTTGAAACGATGTTGATGGCGCTCTGCCGTGGCGGGGGTTTACGAAAACTTTCCGGCATTGCAGCTTCCAGACCATTATCCGATTCAATTGTTTTGTTCAGACCCCTTCTTCATGTTGAAAAAAACGAACTCATTTCAATTTGCAACCTAGGCCAAATCAAATGGTGCGAAGACCCAACAAATCAGAACAGCACAACGCCCCGTGGCCGATTACGACAGGACGTCATTCCAATTTTAAGAGAGTTGTGGAATTCTGCAGATAGACATGCGTCCAATGCTTCAACGATGTTGCACGCTGCTGTTGATACATTCGACGCAACCGTGCCCCGAGGAAATGAGTGGGACCGAGTGACATTCGCCAAACTGCCGATTCCAATAATTGATGCAGCGTTGCAAAAAGCTATTGGCGAACGCTCCACTTTTGAATCTATTCAATCTATACGCGATGCAATCGTTGATTCAAACACAGAACCGAGAACGTTTCAATTACAAAATGGATATTCAGCAACTGTTACTTCTAAAAAAGTAATAATTCATCATTCATAACCTGCAGGTCCAGCCATTAACACTTCACCTTTTTCGTTATAACGGTAAGTTAGCGTACCGCCTGTACTCGACACATAAAATGGACCCTGTGCGCCAGAAGCAACAAACACCGATGCTCCACCCGTTCCGGATGCGTGCGTATTACCAACACCGCGTTCATAGGAAGCACAAGTAGCATATTGATCGCCATCCCGACGAGCAATATGAATATTCATTCCATTTGGAAATTGTTCCATGCGCGAAAGTAACTCGCCAACCTCTTCCCGTACTTTTAATGGGTCGTCTTCTGTCCACAACACCGCATTAGGATTGCCCATTTGTATGAAAGCAAGTTCAGGATACGATTCAATTGAATACGTTTCGAGAGTTGGGACACACAGCGTAACTTCAACTTCATTACAATCTTCGCGTACGACACACAAATTGCTGCCCGAAAGAGTTCGAATAGTAACTGCACTACCTTCGATTAATTTGCTTCGGACTAAATGCAATGCAACGCATCGCAAACCGTTCCCGCACTGTTCTGCTTCGCTACCATCGGCATTATAAATGCGCATGAATGCATCAGATTCTGCATCTTCTTCAACAAGTAAAAGCCCGTCAGCACCATTGAGTTCTTTCAACAGAGCTGATGGTTTCGAATCGCCAAAATGAACAAGGAATCTGTTGCTTGCTCCATGCATAAAAAGAATGTTTTTATGTGTCATAGGAAAAAAGTTCCAACTAAAATGATTGCCAGTCCCAATTTTAACCAAAATACTCTTTTGTTCACGGCTATTGCTGAATACTTTGAACCAATTATCCCAAGTAAGTACTGTTGCCGAGAGGCAATTGAACCATGCAATAAATCAAATACAGTTGGTTTTATGCTCTGAGCGAATGCAATCGCTCCGAGTGCATCCGCAAGTGCACTTCCACCTTCTTCTGTTATTTCTCCATCGGAGTTTTTGGACATTTCCAACGCCGAATATGCGTCTGCTTGGCGTTCGAATTGTCGCGAGACAAGAATAATTGCAAGAATGGTTAAGACTAACTGAACAACTTGTACTGAGTTATTTGAATTAGATGCACCAAGAAGTGGAAACACAATACTCATCACTCTCATAGAAACAAAAGCAGTTAGGACAAGAAAGGTTGTATGCAAATATTTGTGATGGGCGTATTCATGTGCGGTGACTGCTAATAGTTCCCTAGGAGTTAATCGAGTGATTAACTTATCTGTCAAAACTACGAGTTTTGGTTGTAATATAAGTCCTGTCGCAAACGCGTTCATGATTCGATTATGCGTATTCCAAACATATACTTTTGAATTTCGGATGCGCGCACGTGCTGCCACCTCCATTATCGCAGTTCGTAAGGAATAATTTTCCATTTGTTTTGCTGAAAGAATAAACGTCATAAGAAATGGCATAAAGGCAAGCAATAACAAAAAAGCACCTAATTCCACAACACTTCGTACATCTTCGCCAAAGTTTAGTCCAGTTGCAATTTCTTCAACCATAAAAAACAAAAACACTGGAATCAAAAGGAGCAAAACGTCTAATCGAAGCCGATGTGAAACCCACGAAAGTCTATTAGCAATCGGAGATGAAATCCACCAAAGAATAAGTAACCATAGTATTGTCGGCAGTAGTATTAAAGAACCAATCAAAAGTTCATTAGTACCAAATTGTTTTTCTAGGAATAATTTCCAACCAAAGTTTTCAATCGCTAAATACAGACTAAGCAAAAGTATAAATGTCGCGTACAACGGAACAACTTTTGTATATTTTTCGAACCGCATTGCGACGATTGCACACAATGGCACAATACATAAGCAAATAAGAAGACCAAGTTCACTCAGTTGCATTCCATCGGCGGTTTTTCTACCGGCTAATACAATCATAAGAAGTAAAAATAAAGAAATTGGTCGAATCATTATTTGGAAATCGTGCCTAAGTCAATCACAATTCCACCATGCCTGTAAAAATCAACGTTTAAAGTATCTTTATCAACAAATGTAAATACAAGGCAATTTGCACGAGTATTGTTTGCATAATTTTTATCACCCACGCCTGGGCCTGCGTGGTCGCCATTCCTCAGTTTCTGTGCGTGAAAATGAAAATGAAATAGTGCGGTGTATGCGGCGTCGAACATTTCTTGCGATGCATTAAATCTACGATCATGATGCCGAACCTTCGGCTTAAATTCAAGGACTTCAAACCTGCCCTTTTTATCTAGGGCAAGCACTCCGCCGTATTCAGTCGTCACGTCCAAATTATCTCGTATTGCATAATCAAACAGATGCTCGCGTACTTGAGGTACATCAAGAGCCGCGATCACCATCTCAAGCGCAACTGCATCACCCCATGTTAATTTGTCTCTGTAAGTTTTTAACCGTTCACTTCCAGGAACATATTGACCACCGCCCTTTGTTTCAGTGTAATGCTTTTGGTTATCAGTTCGCGTAGCTATCTCGCGTAGCATCGCTGGAACTGATCTTGAAAATGCACTATCCCCGCCGTGTCGTTTTAACGAAACTGCAATCGGAATATCTCGCATTTCTATTTCTGACCGTCGATCTATGTCGAGTTCGTTGAGTGCTTCTACTGCTTCTCCCCAAAACGAACTGTACTCTGGTTTTGACAATTCACGAATCCATAATATTTCTTCACGGCATAACGGAACTATGCCTAATTCATTTTTTGCTTTTTGTAAGTCAATAAAAAACAAATCATCTTCGTCAAAGGTCGTTTCTTCCAATAGTGCAATTAAACGGTCGCGTTGCGATAGACGGTGAAGTAATTCCCAACAACGAGTTCGATAACTTTGTTTCCATGCTTTTTTCTCTTGGAGCATAGAATCAAAAATCAAATCTGCAATTACCGTTTCATCGTACATTTGAACTAGCGCCAAATACTCTGGACGCTCGTTGTCTGTTTGCATTAAGAAAGATTTATTCGCCCATGAACTAATGAGCGCTTCGTCCAACTCTTTTACATCTTCATCTGCAATCCACTTGCAAAGCCCTTTCAACCAAGTCGGGTTATCCAAACGAGAGAGTCGTTGACGAATTGTTCGGATAGTGCCTTCTCTATCAATGAACCAAAGACGTGCTAATGCCTCTAACCTCGCTTCATTTGTGTAACCGGGAACCCAGAGCATTCGCTGCATTATGGCTTGGTAGTTTGTATCTGCCTTTCCAACATTTACGTCAAGCATCGCCATTGCTTCTATATGCACACTCGACGGACGACCTATCTCCTTGAGCGTTGCGCTGGGATTGTGAATCGTCTGTCCTCCACAGTTAAACAGTAGTAAAGAAACAAAAATAGAAATAAGCAATAATCGAATCATGTTTACAGTGTACAACCGCTAGCAGAGAAAACGACTTCAGCGTACCATTTAGCAAGATGACGAACGAAAACACAAAATCCAATTCCCCTATATTCGATGAAGTCAATGCTGTCATTGAGTTAATTAGGCCAGCAATTCAAGCTGATGGGGGAGACATCGAACTCGTTGCTGTGGATGCATCTGGAGTCGTCTCCATTCGCTTCTTGGGTGCCTGCATTGGTTGCCCTTCCCTTGGCATGACCCTTCAAACAACCATTGAAACAACGCTGAAAGACCGAATTACTGTAGTTACATGCGTTGAAGCTGTGGAATAACACCTACACGTTCAATAACGCAACATATTGCCAGTAAATGGGTTATGAAGGAGCAGTGAAGCAAATTCTCCAATTTTAGATACATATTTTTGCTATTTCTTTGCTACCATACCTAATGGTGGTTCGCGCAGGCTGCGCGATATTTCTAAATGGAAGTGGCGACAGGAGGTTCGCGTTATGCTCGTAATTACAAGAAGAGAAGGGGAAGAGGTTGTTATTGGTGATCCAGCAAATCCACTAGGAGTTGTTCGCATTGCCTCAATCAAAGGCGACCGAGTTCGAATTGCATTCGATTTCCCAAGAGAGGTCCCGGTTCATCGGCATGAGGTTGCTGAAGAAATTACCAAAAATGGCCCTGCGATTGCTGGTAAAATTCGCCCAGCTTCAAACGAATAATGCATAAAAAATGACCCGCGGCATGTGGTGGGTCATGCCGAGGGTCAAAAGGGAAGGTAGTCGAGCATTTCGCTCGACCGACTTGAGGAATAGTTCTCGACTCGGTCTTGAGTCGAGAACCAGGGTTGATTAGTACCGTGCGTCCGTGCTGGTACTTTCTCGATTGCGAGTCATCCTTGACTCACTTTGTGCAGTATTTACTGCGTATATTTCATGCAAGGTGGTTGCATCGTCCCTGACGCCCTCCCCCTTGCGAGCCGAGCGTCCTTGCTCAGCGTTAGAAATCAAAATGTGTTGCCTCGAACCCATCAGCAAGGTTTCCCCTCTTTTTTGTTTCTGATTCGAGCCATTATTTCTTTCAGTTTTGGCAATCCTTCTCGTTTCTGCACTTCCCAATTTTTTGGGTTGACTACTTCGAGATGGTCCCGAACTCCTAAAAGTATTGCTTGCGCTTCTATTCCAACGAAGGAGAGTAAGACTTCGGGCAACCGAATTCTGCCCGACTTGTCTATCTCGAGACGAGTCGTTTGAGAGAACAGTATTTGCTCGAGTTCCATTTCGTCTTCGTTGGGAAGTAGCGAGTTTTCCATAACGTTCGCTCTGGATTCGAACGCCGCTTTTGGATATAACCAAATTGAGCCATTTGCTCCAGGTGTTGCATAGACAATACTGGGGCCATTCTCCATTGCAAAAAACTCCCGCATCTCTTTTGGTATAGAGATTCGCTGTTTTTCGTCGATAGATCGTGCTGTTTCGCCTACAATTAACATGGTGTACTTTTGGGTTCTTCATTACCAATCGCCCCCACAGTACCCCACCTTTCCCCATTTTGCAACACTTTGTTAAAAAAAGATGAAGTTGTTAGTTCTCGGACGTTGCATTTATCTCGTTTTGTGGCATCTTAAGTACTGTAGGAACAAGTAGTTCCGACATTTTTTATGTTCCCCAAATAAAATGGCTGAAGAAACTGCCCATCCACAACTAATCCACAAGGCCTTGCAGCTATTGCCCTCTGCAACCTTTGTTTTAACATGCGCACACGACAAATTTCGTGACGGCATACTGACTAGCTGGGTTCAACAGTGCAGTACAGAGCCACCAATGCTCATCGTAGCCATTCCCAAGGGGCAACAAATTGAACCATTGCTCCGTGATGCTCGTGCATTTGCGCTCTGCCTTGTTCCTCCTAATGATCGAAGAGCGAAGAGATTATTCAACCGAGAACATGAACGAGAGGAAGATCCATTTTTAGCACTTACCACAATGACAGCAGAAACTGGAATGCCAATTTTGCCGGAATCTAAACTTTGGTTCGATTGCAAACTTGAGGGGCACCTATCACCCGAAGCAGATTGCAGGTTATATCTTGGACGCGTAGTTTCTTGTTACGCCGAATCTTCATTACAAAAAAACAACCGAGATTTAATCACGCCGCCAACGAATGACAAACGAGTTGCACGTGCTACTTCAAGTAAATCAGCAACGCGTACACGAACGCGGTGAAGTCGTTCGAAGTAAAAGACCTTCAATAAATCTAGACGGGGATGCTATTGATCTGATTGCCATCGTTGTGTCTGCGCTTTTCCTTGTAATTGTTTTATCATTTTTTGCTACACCAATAACCCAACTACAAATTGCATTGTAAGAACCTGCACATGCAATCAATTTCCCAACAGTTGGAATTGATGCTATTGGATGGTTCGTTCCGGCAAGAATAGGAATGCCATCCCAAGCAGCATCTACAACGTCAAGCACTGCACACGATGTATCAAATTCCGCGACCGATGGTGCCCAGATGCAGTTTGCTGCTGAAATAATATCTGCAGTTCGCAACTCCGGCGGTGTGCATCGAAATACATCAACTACCCCCTTCTCCTTTGCTGCCGACAAAACACTTGCTCGGTGTTGATAGTTCGGAGGGATTACAAAACAAAATGCAAGACCAGTCGATTTCAACTGCATGGCAATAGCCAACAACTCTTCGCAAGAAGACGCGTTGCCGACAATAGCAACAATGCAACAATCAGCAGGAATTCCAACTAGTTCTAACACCGTCTCACTATCAACAACAACACTTTTTGGTGCTACTCCAACGATTGGTTCTGCGAGTACTGTTTCGTCTACGCCCATGGCCAACAATCGTTGTGACACATTCCAATTCGTTGGAATAATTTTAGTAGTAGTATTATTGAGCAAAATACAATCATCTACCTCATCGACATAGGCCGTTGTTTCTGCATTTATTTGCAGCGTGCTCAAAACTGAAGCAGAATGCCAACCCCAACCAATACAAGTACTTTTCGCTGAAGTGCATACGGTGTCTAAAAGGCGACCTAGGCGACGACTCAGCGTGTTTGATTTGTTTTTAAAACCGCCAAGCGAACCAAGCATTTGAATTCCACGCTGTCGCAACACCTCTGCCTCAGCGTGGTCTCCAATAACAATTGTTTTATGCTCACCACCAATTTGCCGTTGTACTAAGCGCATCAATCCAACAAAACAATCTGATGTGGACGGGTCGCTTGGAGTTATGACATGCAGAGTTTGCACCGTCTATTGCCTTTTTAGATTTTCGCCAAGGCGACCTGTTGTGTGTTCGTAGAATAATTTCGCAACTTCATCTCCAAGATTCTCAGCGAGTTCTTCAGACAATTTACGAACTTCGCCAGACCCAGCAAGTCGACTTGGCGCAATATTTGTCACAACTGCACGCACAGGATACGAAATACCTTCTAGTGGAAACAACCGTTGTCTATTTCGTACGTCAATGACTTTCACGCTACAGTTTGCCACGGGCTTTGCCGTTTGACCATCACTTGTTAATGAAAATCCCGAAATCTCAACATAAATCAAAACAGATGCATCAACTGATTTGCCGAGTTGATCCATAGGCACTGGTTCGCCATATCGATCGCTCGACGAACTAACACGCAAAATGTCCCGAGGAGAAATCATTGTCGTCAATATGTCTTTTTCTAATAAGTCTTTTGTAATTCGCTCTGCAACAACTCTTCGCAATCGCGTTGGGTGCATCACGTTTTTTCTGTCGTCTACAAATACAACGGTAGCAACATTAGGCAAAACGAACACTGCTTCTTTCGATGGGTCAGGAGATGCTACGTATGTAACAATAGATGCAATATTGCATGAGGTGGTCGTGGAGCAAAAAACGAATAATAAAGAGAGTAATGCAAGTAGTTTCATGCGTCCAATTCCGGTCGATAACGATCTGGGTGTTTCGGTTCTGTATGTAAGTAAAACAACCAAGAAGTTTGCTTTATAAATTCCGCCAATAGGCCGCGTTCAATAGTTGCTTCGTCAGATTCTTCACGAGTCAAGTGCTTAATGTTTCGAGGGAACGATGCCTGAATTTCATACATATCTACAAAACCATCTTCCTCATAACTAGTTGCTTCAATAATACCAATTGATGCAGAACAATATCCATCCCAAAGCCATTGATTGCCTGGAGGCGTAAGTGAATAATTATGAAGATCGATAAAAATGACAACATCGACATTTAATGCCCTTGCAATATCAGTTGTCGGCATTGCAGACCATTGCGGAGTTTCAAATTGCCACTGCGCAACAACTCTTGGATGTAAAACACTTACGCCATCGGTATACATTGCAATCCTGCCGGCAATTCCTTCAGCAATTACATTTGAAATTCCAGGATGTTCGTAATGCACCGATAAATCTGTATCAATAACAACCGCTACTGATTTGCCTTCGAGTGAAAACTCCGCTGGCTTTTCTATCAACATTTGATCTTCCATCGCCTGCTTACCCGCGCCGATGAATGCAAAGACTGAACAGCCACCAATAACTAGCGAAGCTATTAGTGTTACAACTAAAACAATAATTCGATTCATAAAACACCTCGATGTAGGAGAATTTTAAAACCCCAAGAAGCTAGCGTAAGGGCTCCGACAATAATAAATATTTTTGACGGAGTATAAATATATAGAAATGCATTGAATGAGTAACCTGTTATAGCAGTTATAAATCCACCTATCGCAATTAAAATTGCAACGATAGCGAGAAGCATACCCATTGGTTGCGCCATGAAAGCTGAAGGCAATTCGCCTCGAACGGTGTGGCTCCAGGCTGTTGTCATTCCGCATGTTGGGCACGGTAAATCTGCAGCAAGAATCCATCCACACACTGGTAAACCAAGTTGCGTATGCGTACCGATACCATCAGCTGTAGGCGTTAATAAAAAAGCAAGACTCAGAAGAGCAATCGAAGCGATTGAGACTCCAAGCGCATGCAACCGGCGAGCACGTTCGGACTTCACCGGCATTCCTATTTCAACCTTTACTTCTTCGCATTCCACAACAAACACAGGATACCCACCCTTAGTGAATATGAATACCCCATTAGACTATGATGAGACAAAATGCACTGGATAGATGGACATATTGACCTTGCGTACGTTGCCATGTGCGGCAGAAACATTCTTGAACCTTGCAAAGAAACTGAAAAATCTTGCATTTCAATTCCGGACCTTGTCAAGAGCTCTATTTCTACTTTTTTTGGAACTATCTACACTTCGCAAGCAAACGATTTTTGTGGATATGGAAATTCATCTAATCGCGAAGCTGCATTTGCCGCTGGAGCAAAGCAATTAGAGTTATATAAAAACATAGAATCACAGGGATTACTTTCTATCCAACACGAGGGTTGCAAATGCAGTGAGTCACTGTCGATGCTACTACTCATGGAAGGCGCGGATCCAATTCGATCTCCTGAAGATGTGGAGTGGTGGGCAGAGCAAGGTCTTCGAATTGTTGGTTTAACCTGGTCAAGTGGAACTCGCTACGCTGGAGGAAACGATTGCGAAACCGGCATTACTGATGAAGGAAAAGAACTCGTTGCCTCTTTAGACGAACATGCAATTGTTCACGATGCCTCTCATCTATCTGACTGCGCATTTGATGACTTATGTTCAAACACGAAAGGCGCTATCATCGCGAGTCATTCGAACAGCAGAGCTGTGTTGAACAACCATTCGCAACGACACCTTACTGACGAACAAGCGAAAGAAATATTTCGGAGAGGTGGCGTAATTGGGCTGAATCTTTGCACTCAATTTTTGTCAAAAACGTTTGACAAGAATAATACCGATGCAACGATTGATGATTGCGTCGAACACATCATGCACTACTGCGAATTGGCTGGTAACCGAACGCAAGTTGCACTTGGGAGCGACTTCGACGGAGGGTTCCCAACAACGTATTTACCAATTAATCTCAAGCACCCAAATCAAGTTTGTAATTTAGCCGAAGCGTTGTTGGATGCTGGCTTTAACGAGGATGACCTTGCCTCGTTTGCCCACGGCGCTTGGATGAGCGTGCTTAATTAAGCGGTGTACAAAAAATACCAGTTGCGCCTTCGACTTGCACTTCTGCTAGAAGGTGCATCCGAACATCAGTTCCGTGCAAATCTGCAACTGCGACTGCGTCATCGGTAAAAATATGTTGAACAGGAGTAGTGCCTTCTGTAAGTTTCAACCCGCCACATGCCATTGCCAAAAGTGAACCATGCCGAACTATCCACGCGCTAACTATTGCAACATCTCGTAAATCATTTGCATCAGCAAGCACATGTAAACGACCGTTCATGTCAACTGCAAGTTCAACATGATCGTGCTCGGGGCATCTCGGTGCAATTGCGAGCAAGCCATCAACATAAGACGCGTACTCGGACTTCATTGTTGTGCTCTGAACAATAGTTTCAACACTTGGTCGTTCTTCCACAGGTGCTACAATCGGTTCAGGTGCGGTTTCAGCGACTGAATCAGTTGCATTTTGTTCCGTCGGCACTGCATCCATTTCGCCAACAAATGAAACAACTGGTTCATCGAAAACTATTGGTTTCTCAATTCTGGCAGTAGTTTCGAGCATCTCTTCATCGCTGTTTGCGTTTCGAATTTTGCCCATTAAATCAACAACGTTACTTCCGCGTGAGAAACTAACTTGTGAAATTACTTTACTTGTACTTCCCATTGCAGGTAGCGCAGGGCCTACGTCTAATTTGACATTCAATTGCAACTGTGCAGTTTGGACAATTCGACTCGCAGCATCTGATGCCGAACGTTCTTCTGCACCAACAACAACCAAGCGCATAGTTGGCACTTCATTCTTGGAGCCAGCGCTTGTAATTAAACCCTTTAATAATCTATAAGCGCCAACGACTGCTGCTTGATCTGCACCGGAAAGTAATGTTACGCTATCCGCATCACAATGTAGTAACGACGTGGGATCAGCGTCCGCTGGCGGTTGAATAATCCAATGTACTTCTAAGCCAGAAATACGATTAAGTACATCTTCCATTGAAGTACAACCATTGAATTCGATATTCCCGGTTCCAATTGCCGCAACATCTACGGTGTCCTCGTGCATTCGCACAAGGATTGCGGTTCCACCCGCTGCTTCTCTACCTGCATAAGGAACTAACCATAGACCACCTTGCACTGGCAGATGCGCGGGCAATAACAATTCAATTGATGGCTTTGTTGACTCTTCCGGAACAGTCGTGAACAAAGCAGCGAGTTCAGCATAATGTTCTGAGCTTGGTGGTGTCATTCAAAATCCACATCTGGAGAAATGCGCCCAATAATTGGAGATTCTTTTTCATGCTCTACATTGAACTTAAGTGTTGCCACTCTTCGAGCTAATTCGGCTGCTCGACCGCCGGTTGCACTAATCACTTCAACTTCTGGCATTGGTGGAGAATACTTTTCTTCTAACCAGGTAACCAATGCTTCAAAATCTTTTTCTGCTTCACACCCTGGCGCAAAATCAAGTACGGATTGTCCAAAACTCACTGCTTCGCGAAGTGTTTCGTGATCTCGAATCACCGTTGGGGAAACTTCAGGAGCAAATGACTCTTGCAATGAATGTAATAATTTTCTAGCAAGCGGTGTCGGGCGATGAATTGATGGAATAATTCTGCAAGGCAGAGGTTTTCCAATTCTTGCAATCAAAGCATCAACGGCTTTTCGTTGCCTACGTGCACCTCGAATAGAAAAATACCCAGTTTCTACCGGAATAAGTGCTTCTGATGCCGCACGTAATGAGTTGTAGGTTAATAGACCAATATTTGGCGGACAATCAATGACGCAAATGTCAAAATCGTTCGCCCAAAGCGCAAGCAAACTTTCCAATCGTCGGTCGCGGTCCGGCATTGTTTGCAGTGCACCGCCTGGCGCTTCAAGGGCTGACAACATCATTGTGCTTGGCGCGAGATGGAAGTTTCGAGTAATTTCCCAAAGATACGCATCTTTTTGAAGCAACTCTGTATGCGGGGCAATCATTGCATCGCCAATGTGCTTTTCTATTTGATCTTCAGGAACGCCCAAACCAGCAGCACAGTGCGATTGGGGGTCCATGTCTACGAGTAATGTTCGTTTTCCACGCCGTGCATACACTGCCGCAACGTTGATTGATGTTGTCGTCTTCCCACAACCCCCTTTTTGGTTAACAATTGAAAATGTGCGCACAAAGATCCTCTCTGGCTTCAAAAAAGAAGCAACATTTCTTTATCGGAACCGACCGCTCTTTTTCTTGAGCCGTCGACCTTCAAATTTGCCGCCCAGTTATTTTAAAAAAAGTTAATTATTTCTTTATGCAGATGCGCCAACGGATGTCCATGCGAGTGCGAGCGCTGTTTCGTCAATTTCGCAAAAGACTTCAGCACCAGAATCAGTTGGGAGCACGAGTCTGATTTTTG
>JYMV01034923.1_pt1 | contig 19920 bp, 20 predicted proteins | sample 338911 | NCBI WGS metagenome assembly JYMV01 (sample SAMN03354496, study PRJNA234377) | hydrothermal vent metagenome | biome: Deep sea; feature: Hydrothermal plumes at the Eastern Lau Spreading Center, Western Pacific Ocean; material: Seawater | place: Tonga | collected 2009 | depth 2000 m m
GGTGAGAAGTTGCAAGAGCGTCTTGCCAAGCTGGCGGGTGGAGTGGCAGTGATTAATGTAGGTGCGGCCACGGAAGTGGAAATGAAAGAGACGAAAGCCCGTGTTGAAGACGCCATGCATGCGACCCGAGCGGCAGTTGAAGAAGGGATTGTGGCGGGAGGAGGCGTTGCCTTGGTCCGAACTGTTTCCGCTCTTGATGATTTTGCATCTGACGATCCATCAGAACAGGTTGGCGCAGAAATTGTCCGCCGTGCCTTAGAAGAGCCGTTACGTCAGATAGCCAAGAATGCGGGTCAGGAAGATTCAGTTATAGTAGCCAAAGTCAAGGAAGAAGGCGGTAATATTGGCTATGACGCCTTGAGAGATGAGTTTAGTGATATGTTCCAAGCGGGTGTGATAGATCCGACCAAAGTGGTACGTGTGGCTTTACAGAATGCGTCAAGTATTTCTGGTTTGATGATAACCACGGAAGCCCTAGTTGCGGACCTTCCGGAGGAGACGCCTCCAATGCCTGCAGGCCCACCACCAGGTGGTGGTGGTGGTATGGGTGGTGGAATGTATTAAATACAGTTCGAGCGTATTACAAAAAGGCCAAATCCGGTGCCATGGATTTGGCCTTTTTTTGTATATCGTTTCTATTATTGAACCAGCAGTTTTCCACCTGATCAAGGATCAAGTAGAATAAACACAATTGACAGAATAGTTATTCTGCTAGAACTTTGGGTTGGTTATAAGAACAACCGATAGGATGCTTTATCGACACGGGGAAGGACATTCTAAATTGAAGGAGAAAGTGGAATAAATATTTGGCATGGAAGGAATTGATATCGCCAGCAGATGGAAACGCCTGTTCGCCTTTTCTGTTGATAACCTAATAACTATTGCCATTGTAGTTGGGATAACAGCGTCCAGTGGGAAAGTCGAAGAAAACCGACGCGTGATTTACGGAAACAGGTTAGGCCATGACCTCGTCTTTGACTTCATCCGCCCATCCAATCCAAACGGTTTGGGCATTATCTTCGTCAATAGTGGTTCATGGAAATCTGACCCTGATGATATCAATCTGATTTATTTTAAATCATTATTGCGCCGAGGCTATAGCATCTTTGCTATTTCTCACCTTTCTCAACCGGAAGCTAATGTCCCACAAATCTTTGCTGACATCGTGCGAGGAGTTAAGTTTATACGACAGCATGCAGCAGAATACGGAGTTAGCCCCAACCGCCTAGGGGCAACTGGTGGAAGTGCAGGTGGACACCTGAGCTTACTCTTAGCAACTCGAGGGCATGAATTTAGCGGAGAATCAAGGAATCTGATAGAGGCTGTTGCCGTTTTTTATCCACCGACGGATCTGCTGAATCTAGGTAGCTCAACTGAAAATCCCGGTAATGGCGGACCTCCACTACATTTCAGAAATGTTTTCGGTATAGCCCCCGACAACATGGAGGATTGGAAACGAGTTGGTCGGAGACTTTCACCTATTTATCACCTCAGCCGGAACACTCCGCCAGTACTGATTATCCATGGTGATGCTGATACGCTGGTACCAATTGAGCAATCCGAATGGTTTGTCGATCGTGCCCAAGATCAGGGCGTAAAAATAAAACTGATCCAAAAACAGGGAAAGCGACATGGTTGGTTAACCCTGTTGCTGGATATTGAACACTTTTCTAGATGGTTTGATTTGCATCTCCAACAGAAAGGCTTTTCCCTGAATGGACAATTGCCGATCATACTATCCTTGCTCTATTTAGCTGTTCAGTATCTATTGTTAGCAGCCCGCGGACAGACGATTGGGAAACTGTTGTTAAAAATAAGAATTGTAGACGGTGATCATCTTAGTAAGGTGAAGTTCGTGCAAGTTGTTTTAGTTCGAGAACTCTTGACCAAACTCCACATCCTTGGTTGGACAAGCAGTTTAACTTACTTGTTCACCGGATTTCACCTGTATCTTCTTTATTGTCTTATCTTGGTTGTCATGGTTGTTTCAGGTTTCAGTATATTTGTTAACGTTAACAACCGTTGCCTGCATGACTTAATTGCCAGAACACGAGTTATTGAAGCCAGCGGAAATTTGATTTAGAACGACTGCAAATAACAGACTTCCGATTAATAAGACACAATGATTTGATCAGCTGTTGGCAACCTCGAACCTTTGCCGGAGAGGCATTAAGTACCTAGACCTGACAACAGTGGTAAAATAGATGGGGAAAAAGACAGGTGTTGTAATAACGGAATCTGGTTCACTGAAGGCAAGCCAGCTAATGAAATGGTAGATGGTGGCACCGAATTGACGGTCAACAGCAGCAGTCGCTGGAAAATAAAGGAGGAAGTGGAGCTTCCAGCGAGATGTATACCGGTGATTGCCAACGTGGATGTGATTGTGGCTGGTGGTGTGGGAGGAATCATCGTCGCTATCGCCGCGGCATGACAGGTCGCCAGTTGCCTGCTTGTGGAATCATGTATTTCTTTGGGAGGCAACATGGGACCAGCCATGTTCGTTGGCGGATCGCTCCATTTGGCTCTACAAAACCCTGAGGCCTTCCCCACCGGTCTAGGGGGGATCCCCGCGGAATTCAATCAGCGCATGGTAGCAGGCGAAGACCGTCTGGTCGGTGCCGACTATTTTCGCGACCACCACAGCGCTTCCTATATAGCCATCAAGATGTTGGAAGAAGCAGGGGCTGAAATGCTCCTTTCTAGTGTAGTTTCCGGCGTCATCATGGAAGACTATAAAGCCTGCGGACTCTTGGTAGAGAACAAATCCGGGACTTTGGCAATCAAATCAAAGGTAATTATCGATTGCACAGGCACGGCTGATGTGGCCGATCGTGCTGGCGCGGCGGTGGTTGAACAACCTCGCAATCCTTCTGCTGGTACTTTCTTCGCTATCGCTAATGTCAACTGGAAACGTTACCAGTACTCGCTAACCAGACAAGCCCCGTACCCCTGAAACGGACTGGATGAACGCACATCCACATCCTATTCCAAACAGTTTTATGCCCTGAGCGCGTCAGGCTTGGGAAAAAGGAGAGTTTCGGATCGTGGAGACAGTTGACGATTTCGCCACCCTGGAGATAAGTATCAAACCACCACGCGGGCGTCCTTCCCTGCATACGGTCGTACACAAATTAATGGTAACTTCAATCCAGGCGATGGGTTGGCCATGTCTCGTATTGCTCAGAAGGAACGTGCCTATATCTACGAATTTGCTAGGTTCCTCCGCACGCATGTCCCTGGCTTTGAGGAGTCGGACTTACATGTTGTGGCTCCACTCACCTGTGCACGGGGTGGTAAGAGCCTCGAAAGCGTCTATATCGTAACGGCCGAAGACGTTGCCCGAAGTGCTCGTTTCGACGATGTGATCTGCATCTACTATGACGATAAAAAGTACTACCCGGGAGGCTGCGATATCCCTTACCGGATGCTGCTACCAGTCAAAGTGGATGGTCTGCTGGCCGCTGGCAAAAGCGCGGTCAAACGTGGCCCTCAGATTCGACAGAGGTATTGCGTGCAACTGATGGGGCAAGCGGCCAGAGTGGCAGCCTCTCTAGCCGTCAAAAACAGAGTTGAACCTCGTCACTTGGAGGTGAGAGAACTGCAGAAAACCCTACATTCTCTGGGTTCGGAGATGGGAATGGAAACAAGACTGCGGAAACTAGGAATTATCTAAGTGTGAACAACGCTATGCCCACACATACGAAGACCCGACACGTTGCATTAGATCAAAACGCCAAGTAGGATGGTCACTTTGACCAGAGAAGTAAAGGCAGAAGAACCTTCATTGATAGATGTTCTTCATCTGCCAAGCATCCAGCCAATTGAGCTCACTATCCTGTCCTTGTGAACGCAAGGATATGCCAACGCTATTTTCAAGACCGGGATAGACACGCATGGCAACGCACTGCTTTCCGTTGATGAATACCTCAACCACGCTTCGATCAACGAACACTCGTAACCTGAGCGGCTCATCCTGCCCAATAAAAACGGGAGCTGTCTCAGGCGCTCGCGACCGTGCATCTGGCAGAACTGATGAATAGGATGAATCAATCGTAATCCAACTGTAATGCCGACCTAGTCTTCTGTATCCTCGGTCTTTGAAGAAGGCGATGCGGGTAAACTCTTCTCTGTTGGGTGAACGCAAAACATTGAGCTCCACCAGAGGCGCGCTTTTAGGGTTAATCTCGACCATTATCTCCATAGCGTTTCCCTGGATATTGTCCAATACTACCTCTTGATTGGCTGGCAGAGGCATTCCATCGACGTGTTGGTGATCACAACGGAGCGATTCGATATCTCCAGCAGGTTCAACTCCCAGCTCGTCCTTACCAATCAGCGTCAGGTGTCGGGGCAAAGTCATAATTTGATTCCAGCCCTGGGAAGGCTTTGCCGGATTCATGTTATAGATGACTATCAATCCACCCTTACCATCAGGGGTAGCAGAAGGAGCATGCACACCCGCTGGGCCTGACGGTCCGAAATTGTTTTTGTCGTGGGCCGTCACTATAAACTTGTCACGCTGTGTGTCGTAGTCACCTAAAAGATACTGACCACCGCTCATGTGACTATAAAATAGCAGGATATGTCGATCACCTATCGGCCAAAAATATGGGCAGGCGCCATCATCTCCCACCAGTGTGAACCGGTCATCCTCGACAAACGGATGTAGATACTCCCAATTGGCCAGATTCACCGAACGAAGCAGGAAATTGGCGCGAATCGGCTGGCCGCCAGGACCATGTGGCAGCGTGCCACCTGACAGCGAGTAATAGACGCCGTCCTTCTTCCAGATACAGGGATCAAATACACGATAAGGCAGCGGCGAACCGTCTGGACTTGTCATCGGAATAACAGCTTTGCCAGTGACTTTCTCCCAGTTCAGTAAAAGCGGGTCGCTCGATATCGCCACCATGTTTCCAACTTTCGTTCCATGATAGATAGCGATTACTCGGTTGTCTTCCACCAACGTGGCACCAGAAAAACAACAATGTTCCGGATTCGGATAAATAGCATATGGTAGATCTTGCCAATGAATCAGATCGTCACTTATAGCGTGCCCCCAGTGTTGACGCGGATCCTCTGGCGGATATGCTTGATAGAAAAGATGCCAGCGTCCCTGCCAAAAACAGAGGCCGTTGGGATCGTTCAGCGTGTGTTCCGGATTGACGTAATGATAGATAGGCCGGTGCGATTCTCCCGCTATTGATTTCCTAGCCTCAATCAACCGTAGCATCAGAGGGTTGGTTTTTAGTTGTGCTTCCTGTTCTTCCAATGTGTCAGCAAATGTATACTGTGGAACACGTGAGGTGTAGTCAACTTCATTTTCTGGGCTCAAATCTTGTTCCTTTTCGTTTGAAAACTTGGGTTCTTTTCTTCCGCAGTGCCAGCTTTTTGAATAAACTGATGTTAAAATAGCTTCTGGGCTAAGATTGAATAGGGTACGACAACGGTTGACATTTGTCAACTGATTGACATATCATCTACCGATGAGGAACCCCAGGTCAAGAGCTTTGATTCCTGCCAACTGTCTACTTTATTTTACCGTGTAATATTGCTTGTATAATCTCTAGATCTGAATAAACTAGGGATATTGGGGATAAATGGAATGAATGTATCCGATCCAGAAAAACTTGGGTTTTGTCATCAACGCCTGAACCGCATCGAACCTAGGTTGAGAACCTATATCGATAACGGTGATATCGCTGGAATCAGTACCCTAGTGGCGCGCCGAGGACAGGTTGTGAACCGATCGTTGATCGGTTTGATGAGTACCAAGAACCAAGACCAAAACACCAATTTCACCGGACGCTATCTTCAGGGTCTATTCTATGACAAAACCCATTATCTGTACTGCCCTGATGACGTTGCACGAAGAAGGCCGATTTCACCTTGATCAACCTTTATCACAATATTTGCCTCAATTTGCCAATCCAGAAGTATTGGAAACAGACGGGAGTATAGAGAGATTGGTACCGAGTCAGCGGAAGATTTTGATCAAAGATCTGTTTACCCACACATCTGGGCTTTCGTACACATTTCTGGCCGATTCAGTGGCGGAAAAATACCGTGCTTCACGGTTACTAACTGATGCGTCTATCAGTCTATCGGATACAGTACGGTTAATCGCTGATCATCCACTATTATTCCATCCGGGCGAAAGGTGGCACTATAGTGTTTCCATCGATGTGTTGGCCCCCTACTTGAAGTGATTGCCAATTGTCCGCTAGGTGATTTTCTGCGGAATCGCCTGTTTGAACCGCTAGGGATGGATCAATCTGGATTCGAGGTTGAAGAGGCTCATGCATCAAACATAGTAGACATGTTCGGTAACATCGACTTGCTAGCAACGAATGTTGGTTTTGACGAGTTGGTATCGGCAACCATAACGGAACCAAACAAATTGCTAGATCTGACAAGCACTTATCCCCATGACAACCCGAATCACGCCCGCGGCGGTCACGGTCTTTTCATGACAATCGACGATTACTTCTGCTTCGCACAGATGCTTCTCAATGGAGGCAAATTGGATGGCAATAGGATCTTAGGCAGGAAAACCGTCGAGTTGATGCACTGCAACCACTTGCCATTAGCCTTACTGCCCTTTGGACTCAATGACCTTGTTATGTGGACAGGCTATGGGTTTGGACTGGGGTCGCGGGTGTGCATAGATCCTGCCCAAACTAACCTGACGGGGTCGGTGGGTGAGTTTGGATGGGCTGGCGCAGCCAAGACCTACTATTGGGTAGATCCTAAGGAGGAGATCGTTGGCATCTTCATGTGTCAGCGACTGAGTTATTTTCAAGTACCAGAAAGAGATTTTCAAGCTCTAGTTTACCAAGCCTTGATAGATTAAAATATCTTCAACAGTTTTTTGCCAGAAATAATGCTTTAAAAAGATGAAATCCAAGCGTTTTTTATTACAGAGGAGCTTATGAAAGTAGTACTAACCGACGCGCACTTTGAAACCCTGAAAAGAGACAGTTATGTAATTGTCCACAATTTTTTGCCAGAAGTACAGCGGATGGGAATGGTAGGTGCTATCCGTCGCCTCCTCCCTCCATGGGAAGAGCTGGAGGATAAAACGGTCACCAGTGATTCCACCTACTTTCCATACCCCGAGCAATGCCTCAATCAGGCCATCGTCAATCCAGAAGCAATTCGGTTTGCTCGCCAATGGTTAGGTACAGAACATATCCACTATCGCCCAGGGTTAGCTATGGTTCGTTATCCCGGATTTAAAGGGTTCCCCGATTCAGGCAAACCACATATGGATAACGGTAACAATTCGTTACTCCCTCCTAGCCAATCTAACCGGCATCATGGTCAACTCAATTTCTGGTTTTACCTGGAAGATGTGGATGAAGATCAAGCCCCAACACATTTGGTCAAAACGTCGGATGGTCAAGACCTGAGTCGTGCTGAAAAATTCGTTGCACCAGGAGGTTCTGTGGCCATCTTTACCAACTATAATTGGCACTCAGCTGGTGATTATTGTCGAGAAGATGGCCAGCGTTACGTGTGGAAATTCGCCTTTGGTCGCGCGGATCACTACTGGGAAGGTGCCTTACACTACACCAGCGTTGGTCGGAACCCACATTTCCAGGAGTTTATTGGTTCACTCACCACCAAGGAGCGAGAGCTTTTCCGGTTTCCTCCGGTTGGACATCCGTACTACACCAAACAAACTCTGGAGGCATTGGAAGAACAATATCCTGGTTGGAATCGGGATCAGGCCTACAAGATTCATCGGGAAATCCCATAATCACAAAAACCTACACCCGATAGAACTTCTCAGCATTGGCGGAGAACAGCTTTTGAACCTGTTCTGTCGAGCAACCGGACACTGCCTTCCACAACGTTTCAATCCAACATTGGTAGGTGGTTGCCAAAGTACAAACCGGCCAGTCGCCACCAAACATAATCCTATCAAAGCCAAACGACTCTATCATATGATTGATATAGGGTTGGAGGTCGTCTGGTGTCCAATTTTCCCAGTTGGCTTCGTTGACTAGGCCGGATATCTTACACCACGTATCGGGCATCCCCGATAGTTCCTTGAGATAAGTAGCCCATGGTTCAATAATCTTTTCTTTGATAAACGGTTTACCAATATGACCAAGGATACACAGAACCTCCGGACACTGACTAACCAGGTTCAGTGTGTGCCTGAACTGCTCGTCCCCTTTGATGCAGAGATCGAAGTTCATATCAAATTCCGACAGTTGTTGTACACCGAGGACAAAATTTGGGTTCAGACAAAATTTGGCATCGGGCTCAAACTGAATAATTCTTCGCACACCGCAAACCAGCGGATTCTCTGCTAATAGCTGAAGATCGTCCCGTACAGCCTTACCTGTTTCAATTGGTGCCCACGATACAATACCGCGGATACGTGAATCTATATTGGCTTGCGATGCGACCCAATCGGTTTCTTGTTTAAATTGTGAAAATTCTTTTCACACTGGAGGAATACCATCTTCTCAATCTTAAGCTCTGCTGTTGCTTGCTAATCCTCAAGCAGGTAGGGTCCATTCAACTGAGGCAGATCTAACAGCCATGGGTATGATAACTGGCTGGGATCCCAGAGGTGTAAGTGTGTATCGATTATTGGAATATCTATCATACTTTCTCATCCTCCTGTAATTTGACAGGATCTTAGGTTAACAGGAAATTTGTTGGATCACAGATATTTTAGCAAAGATTGTGAATGCTGTAAATCGGGTTTCAAGGGCACGCCCATAATTTCTTATGTACTGTTTAGACTGCGCCTATCAGACTTATAAACAAGATTGCGGTCACTGGCATTCGCCGCTCTTTGACGTCTGTTTGACAAACTGATAATCTCTCGGTGATTTCTCAATCATTTTCCGATTAACTGTGTGACCGAGAGGAGTTTCAATGAACATTAAGCGTATTTCCTCGTGAAGATTTAATGGAAGGATTGAGCCATGAAGGTGCCAATCCCTTCTCTCGTACCAGATTTGGGGGACTGTAGGATTTCCAAACCAATTCCCCCTAACTCGTCCACTGTCTTCTTCTACCAGATGTCTCCATTGGTTATCATCATTACCAATCTTTTGAGGAATGCTACATCTATTATGAATGGAGATGTCATTCTGCACCAAATGGGTACGAACCATAAGATCTATAAACATATCGGTTAGGATTTGAAACTGCCGGTCGTTTTCGTTTCTATAGAAAAGGACAAATCCGATTGTGTGCTGTTAGATGATGACCTCTCTCAGCGGTAAAAGTAATTTAAAACAGTGGCGGAACTTAGGTGACCAACCATTCGGCAAGTTCCGGACAAGTTTATAGGGTTGCTATTATCTGTCGGGGCCGAGGGAGCGCCACCGCCAGAGCCTACCACGCCCATCCCCGAACCGAGTTGGTAGGACTCTGTGACTTGGTTAGAGAACCATTCGACCAACTGGGAAATGAATTAAGGATGCCCAACCGTTTCAAGAATTTGGATCATATGATCTGCCAGACATCACCAGATATTATTGCTGTCACCACTGCCACCGAGCGCCACTACGATCTATCGATGCGGGTACTAGAGTATGGCGTCAATATTGAAGTAGAAAAACCAATCTGTGTCAATCTGCTTCAGGCTGACAAGATAGTCGACAAAGCAAAGGAGAAAGAAGTACGCGTGGCGGTGCATCACCAAGGATGAGTTGGTACAGCGATGCGGGCCGTTTCTCAAGCCTTCAACGCTGGAAAGATTGGGAAATTGAGATTATCCATAGCTCCAACAAAGGGTACTATGGAGGTTACGGTTTGATCAATATCGGCACCCACAAAGTCAACGATATGTTCAAGTTAGCTGGTCCTTGCCGGAGTGTAGTTTCCCAAACCACCACCAATGGTTGTCATATCACACCTCACGATGTCCGCCAGTCTCTTGGTGGGATGGGAACGATCGTGGGACAACACATTACTGCTACGCTACAGTTTGACCGCAATGTGACAGCCACACTTTTGCACGATCAATTCTCCCCTATCAATGTTGACGGTAGCGTTATGGAATGGTATGGCAGCCATGGACGCTTGGTCCGGCATACGGATCGGGCTTGGTTCTACCACAACCGCATTACACTCCTGACGTCAGGAAAGACCACTGGCAGACTTTAGATCCTATCTATTCCCCGACTGACAATCCAGAATCGATTGTCGATAACTATTGGTTTGTTGACGAATATGTTCAGGCACTCGATCAAGGTCGGAATCATGAATGTAGTGGGGCTGAAGAACGGCACGCATTAGAGGTGATAATGGGCGTATTTGAGCCGGCGGCCTATGGTATTGGCGTGAATCTACTACAACAGAACCGTCAGCATCCACTGCACCGATGGCATCAGGAAGCTGGTTTAAGCACTCTTGATCCCATGCCTTGTGCTTACCGGGAATGGCTCAAGATGGAAACTAAGTATCAAGGTTTATAACACCGATTACAAACAGATCTGCTTGGCAGATGAAATTCCAACTAATGCTATCCAGCCGCCAGTTGATCAAGAATACGTTTTAAACCATTCTGGATTAACTCCTCGGATTGTGGTGCGAGCGGCAGCCGAGGTTGGTAGAGGAAGGCAGCCCCCATAGGTGCCGTTTCATAACCTCCGTGACCACCAAGATCGTAGTCTTTCTTAGTACCAACGTAACACTCTACTCCGTTGGTATAAGCCAAAACCATGTTATAAAGGAAGGGCGAGACCTCGTTGATATAGTGATGGTATTCAGCGAACATTTCGTGTGCTAAACCGAGAATACAAAGATTTCCAATACCAAAAGCCCGTATTGGCAATAGAACCGACGGCGGCTGGACAGATTGGCTGGTAGTTAGTAACTCGGAGAAAGCTCGCTGCCTTTCAGCATCTTTTTCCTGCTCCAGCATCTCTTGGCATCTTTCAACTGAAGGTGGCTCCTGTAGCGGAAGTTTCAACTCCACAGATTCGACTTGAATATTTTCGATTGGAATCTCTTCTCCCATAGCCTTGAGTGCCCGGCAGACAGCTAGTCCTAAATCGCGACCGGCACCACTAGCGGCATCTATACCGCTACGAAGTGGAAATCCATTAATATTGGCGCTACAGCCCTGAGCGAACATGTACACCGTTTCTTTCCCATGCTCACGCATCAACGTCTCGACGGCAAACCCCGGGTAATCGGCGCTAATCAAGGTACTTGCTCCATGGACGATCACCGGGTGAGCTGCATGGCTGAAAAGAACAGCAACCGGCTTCCCTTCCATTCGTTCAATAGACAAGACATCGACCCACGGTAATATTGCTCCATTCGGATTGGGTGCCATACTGATGCTTTGTCCATCAAAAAAGCGGCGATTAAACCCAACCTGTGTGGATTCACGACGGTACCGTAAGCGCACTGGTTCAAGGCATAAGCTCGCCTGTTTCGTAATCTCAGCAATCTTTTCGGGCAGAAAACTGTGAAAGGGTTTGTCCTTTTCTCTATCCCAAGGTCCCCATGGTATGGTAATTGGTGCACTATGAGTGTGACTGCAATTAATCATGATGTTTCCAGAGGGAATACCGGAGGACTCAGACGCGGCTTGAATCAGAATATCGTTATAGGCAAAATCGAAACCGAGATAGTCGAGAGTCAAGATGGCAATTCGATTTCTGCTGTCTGATAGCACCAAGGCCCGAGCCCACAGCGCATCGTTAACACCAGTACTCGATTGCATCGGTCCAATCAGGAAGGTGCCTTCGACATCAGGCGTAATAACTGTCTTAGCAGCTCCAGCAATCAACCCATACCGTGCCAATTGGATCATTTGACCTCCTACCTCAGCTTCCAGAAAAATGGCCTTTTCTTCCAATCTGTACTTTTCAGCGTCTTCCACCGAAACAAAGTGAAGCTCGTTGATAATACCAAGTTTGGAAGTACCAGATACAATCTGTATGCAACCGTTGGCCTCAGTTGCACCTTTTCAAGGGCTGTACAAATTGCGGTGATTGAATAGCGGGCGTTGTATATAAGCCAGATGGATTAGATCCTGCTCAAGCCCCAAAATTCTGCGATACTGTAGCGTTGAACCTTTGTGACCGACTAATCCCATCGGCGCATCATTGTAAATACCTATTTGGCTATTAAGTTGAAACCGGATGTTCTAACACTTAATATGATTCAGCATAATATCACCAATCCGCTGTTGTAAATTCGATAACTGGTTTTAGTAAGAATTTTGCCAAGGCAAGGATATCCTTGATCCATGAATTGTTTATCTTCCGCCAACCCGAATGAAATCAATGGCTTTCTAGGCATTATAACCCTCTGCTATTTTGAAGAATATTAGTTTCGGTAAATTAAGAAATATTACAGTGCGCGATTGATATCAACTACTATCATCTTTTTTTGATCCAGCATACATTTCTTCTAGTGCCAATCTGACTTTTTGCAGGACTTCAGCCCAATCTCTGGTATCTGTCTGTCGAAATAACCTCATCCTTGGATACCATGGTGTGTCCTCTCTCTTCAACAGCCAACGCCAATCCGGTATGAATGGCAACAATATCCATACGGGTTTCCCTAAGGCCCCAGCCAAATGGGCGACTGCTGTGTCAACACTAATGACTAAATCCAATTCTAAAATGGCAGCAGCCGTATCGAAAAAACTAGTAAAGTTAACACCTAAATCGATGACGGTATAAGAGTAATTGTATCGAATGATGTCATCTCTTCTCTTTCCGACCTGTAAACTGTAGAATTGACAGGCTTCTCTATCGAATAAAACCGAAAACTGCGGTAGTTCGACAGATCGATTATTGTCATTGGGATGTTTCAGGGCGCCCGCCCAGACAATACCAACCTTGAATTTAGAACACGGGCTTAGATCAGTATAGGATCCTGGCTTGGCATATAGGTAAGGAATTTCAGCCGGGATGGATTCAAGATCTGTACCGAGTATCCCCGGCAAACTGAGTAATGAAGCATGTACATCAAAGTTAGGGGATGATTCTCCAACAGTAATTAATTTTTTTATAATATCAATATTTTTAAACAGCTTCAGCAATTCTGGTTGACATTCTACAATAATCTCAGTATCGTACTCCGCCAGTAGATGCGCATAGCGGATGAATTGAATAGTGTCACCAAATCCTTGTTCAGCATACAGAAGTATTGTTTTTCCGTTAAGCGAAGAACCGTCCCATCTTGTTTGATCACGATTTCCTATGCAAAGATCATCAGATTTCAGTCGCCATTCGTATTCCCGCCAGCCTTGCTGAAATTCGCTTTGGAGTAGTAACGCGATGCCAAGGTTTTTGTGAGCATCAGCATAGCCAGGGTTAATTTCAATAGCCTTGTGGTAAGCTTGAACAGCCTGTTTCAATTTCCCCTGCTCCTTTAGCGTGTTTGCCAAGTTATTGTGGGCTTGAGGATAGTTAGGTCTGATTACGAGAGTTTTATGATAGACTTGGATGGCTTGTTCTAATTTACCTTGTTTCTGCCATATAATCCCAAGGTTGTTGTAAGCTGCTACATAATCAGGCTGAATCTGGATGGCTTTTTGATAAGCTTCAACCGCTTTCTCCCATCTTCCCTGTTTCTGTAGAACATCTCCCAGGTTACGATGAGCTTCAGCAAAGTCGGGTTGAATCCTGAGAGCCTGATGATGAGCTCGAACCGCTGCGTCTAATTCCCCTTTCTTTTCTAATACTACGCCTAAATTATTGTGTCCCTCCACAAAGTCAGGTTGAATCTGGATGGCTTTTTGATAAGCTTCAACCGCTTTCTCCCATTTCCCCTGCTTGTGCAGAGCAACACCAAGATTATTGTAGATTCCAACACTATCAGGTTGAATCTCAAGGGCTTGATAATAAACATCAATAGCTTCTTCAAGCCTGTCTTGCTCTTTCAAAACCAAACCAAGGTTATTTAAAAATAGCGGTTGGTTAGGATCTATCTCTAGGGCATAATTGATTAAATCACCTGCAATCTCATATTTGCCAATCTGGCAGGCAATCAAGCCAAACAGATTCAATACATCTGCGTTTTGAGGATTAATATCAAGTATCTGTTGACATATCTGTTCGGCTTGTTGTAGTTGCCCTGCTTGATGATAAGCTACCGCTTGATCTAATTTTGCTTCAATCTCCACTGATCGAGGAGTATTAGAGGGTTGTTTCCCTTGATTATCACGTTGCTTTTGTTCTATGTTCATGTTAAGGGATTATTGAAAAATCTAATTGATCAATAAATTAACAATTAAAAGATACGATATCAAAAAATTAGCAGATACTGGAAACTTACAAGCTTAGATTCTAGATGGTATAAACAACGAATTTAAACAAGCTTGATACTGATAACTTTGACAGCAGCTTGTCTAAGTTGCATACTAGCACAACGTGAGTTCTAGCGGAGCAAGAACTTCTTCTGCTATCATCCTGTGAATCACTCAGTTGAAAAATAGAAAGGATCTTTGATGTCTATTATACCACTCTTCTGCCAGATTGATGACTTTGGGCTGAGACTCAATCATCACCTGCTCTCTGACGGAAAAGAAGAAGAACACTAGCTCTGAATGAAGTTGTAGTTATCATTGTCGAATTTTATCATTCTAACTATCGTACCTTCAAACATAACTATACTGGAACTGCATTGATGGTGCATCCATTGAGCGCTTCGTTACCATTGCCTCTCATTAATCAATAAACTTGCTCTTTCGAGGTTTTTGTTTCAGGGATTTTCAATCGCGCCCATACTTTATCTGCATCCTTCATCTGTAAAAGGTACTGCTTGGATGACTTGATGGATTCGCTTCACCAGTTACTGGCCATGGCAAGATCCAATAACTAGTGGGCCAACCGTTCTATGAAGATTAAAAGTGGAACAAGGAATCTGCAAGACTCGACAGACTTAAGTTTAGGAGTCTGCTTTGTACAGGCAGAAGGCCGTCTCGTGTCATCCCCTCAACCCTCAGTGCCTTGGGAAGAGATTGGCCTCCATAAGGTGAATGTCATGGTTAAAAGATCAGTTGCGGTGTTGCTTGATGGCGACGGTTGTTCTTATTGGAATTCCGGTGATGACTTCGTCTATTAGGTTGGGTTGATTGAAGCTAAGTTGACGATATTTTTTGCCCATAATTATAGGGGTAACGGCTAAGACACCAGAATAATTGACCTCCCTTAATTTTTAATTTATATTGTTCGGTATAGAAAGGTTAAAACCTGCACTGAAGATCTCAGTGGTGAACATATGTTGTGCCGAAGCTGATCTAGGGTTTGGTCTTCAAATAGCCCCAGCTTATCGCCAATTTACTCTTTGGACTAATGGCTAACATACTTTCAATCCCTTTTTCCATCAAAGTTTTAATTTCTTCCTCCGTCCGGGCAATATTAGAGATGCGCACTTCATCCATTCGACCATCCAGAAATGGTCCTTGACCACGTCCCAGCCACAGGACATCATTATTGGCTTTGATGGTTCCGCCAATTCTGCCTTTCCCATCAGGACGACCATCTAGATAGACCTTTGCCTGTCCAGTTTTCGCGTCATACGTTGCTGCCAGATGATGCCACGATTTGAGCGGGATATCTGTTGAGCTTGTAACGGCTGCATTTCCCCAGTCTTTTTCATTTGTTGTCATCCGAAAGACTATTCTTCCCGCGCTTTGTGGGCCTGCTTTGTAGGATGACTCTTTGGTTACACCCGTGCCACCTGCCGTCGACCAGAAATTCAAAAATACCCATACTTCAACTGTCAATCCATCTTTGACCCATAAACTTTCGCTATCTGGCACGATCACATGATCTCGCGTAGCGTTACCTCCAAAGACCAGACCTCCACCGAATTTTCCTCTTCCCCAATGGAGCTTTTTTCCCTCAAATTTGCCATCATTACCTTTGTCCGAAAGATCTTTAACTATCTTTCCATTGCCTGTTTCGAAGTCGTAAAGGGCGATCGTATGCTCATCCTGAGCTATTACCCCAAAACAAAAAAATGCCAAGTAGACTATCAATAGACTAAGAATCAAGATTTGTCGTCTCATTTCGTTTTTCCTTTCTCCTCCTTAATTTATAAAGTTTTTAGATGATATCAACAGTTGAAATCTGATACAAGCCAAAATCGGCTAAAGGGTGAGGACCATGCTAAATGAAAAGGAAGAGCGCCACACAGGATACAATCTAAGACCAGGATATTGGCTAGTTCTGATTAGGATGTTTTTGTTTCATTCCCATGAACAATCTGCTTTTTCTAGGTCGCATATATGGTTACACAACCACAAACCCCGCCGTCTCACCTCGAGACGGGCGCTTTCAAATACGGCTGGAAACTTCTGGCGTCCCAGCGGATCATACCCACCCACTTTGTGGACGCTGACGCCGGACAAAATCACTGCATCGCCACCGTGAATACCATCTTGCCCTCGTGGTGCTCCGTACCATACGGCAGATATGCTTCGTGCTGAAGGGCTTTAGCACCCAGTAACACATGCAAGGACCGGTGGCATAGACCATCTTAGCCTCTTGTAGATGGAAGTGAGCGTTGGGGAATTGCTCCAGACCACCTGCATGGTCATAATGGAGATAGGTGATAATCACCGTATCAATGCTCTCTGGTGTGATACTAATTTCGGCCAACGCTTGAGCTGGCTCCATTAGGATCTGACGGTTGCGTCGTGTACCTTCACTGCTGTCGAACCCTGTATTCACTGGAATAGTCTGTTGCTCATTTCGTATGACTCAAACAAGATAATCCAGATTGTGAGAGATATTGTGGGTGGTATCCAAGACAAAAGATTCACCACGTGTGCGTATAGCACGCTCGGCGTATTTGATAGCTTACACTCTATAGTGGTTGGAATTAGACATGCGGGTTCTCTTAGCATTACATTCCACCATCGCTGCGAGCTTGGTGGCTTAAGTTTTGATTTAATCAGGTTGAATGTTAAACTTGGCACCTAATTAAACAAGAATAACTTTACTCAAGCGGCAAACGCAACTCAACGCTATCAGCCGGAAGACTATCGATAAACTAAACCGAACAGAACCAGCCACTCCTGGAAACTAATTAAGAGAAACAAGAATGAAAGGGCTGTTTCTGAGTCAAGTTAGTGGAACAACGGGCTTGATTCTGCTGGAAGCGAAGCAACTAGCGTGGGATGCATCGGCCGCCAGATATATCGATCTATTTTAGGATATGGGAAGCTGATTTGGAGATGTCTCCAATTAACTGGTATTATATAAGTTTATTTTCTAATAGTAATAGAAGTATCTGGATTATGACAATTCACTAAAACCGGATTGCAACAAAGAAGGGGAAATCATATGGCCAATCAGAGTAATCTGCCCAATATTTTGTTGATTATGTCGGATGAACATGCTCCCATGTATAGTGGAACTTACGGAAATTCTTTAGTCCAAACCCCAAATATGGATCGACTGGCGGAGGAGGGTGTAACCTTCGATAATGCTTATTGTAATTCACCGCTTTGTTGCCCTTCAAGGATGTCATTTATGACCGGTCGTTATATTCATCATATTGGAACTTGGGATAATGCGAGTCCGCTGGCGTCAGATCAACCGACCTGGGCTCATCTCTTAGGTGCTAAAGGATATGATGTTGTTCTGGCAGGAAAGCAACACTTTTGTGGATTGGATCAACTTCACGGTTTCCGGCAACAATTGGCTCGTGATCTCCACGCCGAAATGTGGACTAAAGTTGGGGTTCCAGTTGGAGTTCCAGATTGGAAAAAAGGGACGCCAGCAGCTGACCAACCTTGGGGAGGGCTCCAACAAGCTGGTCCCGGTACCACACTGGAAATTCAAGTCGATGACCTCGTCGAGGAAAAAGCCACTGCCTATTTGCAGAAAGCTAAAAATAGCAGCAAACCTTGGGCACTCAATGTGTCTTTTATTGCTCCCCATTTCCCCTTAGTGGCACCACCACAATTCTGGGATCTCTACCCATTGGATCAGATAGATCTACCGGAAATACCAACCAATCATTTGGAAAGCCAGCATCCAGTACACCGAAGGATGCGCCAGATGTTCGGTTGTATCGAGTTTCCCGAGGAATTGGTTCGTCGTGCCAGAGCTGGATATTACGGTTTGGTAACCTACCTAGATGAGAAGATTGGTCGATTGCTGGAGGTGCTGAAGAAAACGGATCAGTACCAAAACACATTGGTCATTTATTGTAGTGACCATGGCGAAATGAACGGTGAACACGGTATGTGGCGGAAATCTAGCTTCTACGAGGCATCCGTCAGAATTCCGTTGCAAATCTCATGGCCGGGGCATCTGCCAACTGGTAGACGCGTGGATCAGGTTGTCTCTCTGGTTGATCTAATCTCCACTATAGCCGAAATTACCGAAACCGAGGAAAACGCCAGATTGGATGGTAGTAGCCTTTTGCCGTTGATGCAAGGAGTTGACCGTGGATGGAAAGACTGCGCATTTTCAGAGTACCTTGCGCACGGCGTTGCTCGTCCGACAGCTATGTTCCGTCACGGTCGTTACAAACTGCACTATAGCCTGGGGGAATCCTCACAACTCTATGACCTAGATCAAGATCCCAATGAGTTTTACGATCTAGCACAAGACCCCGATTATAGTTCCATAACTCAGGACTTACAAGGACAGCTTTTATCTAACTGGAATCCGGTGAAAATTGAACAGCAGGTGAGACAGAGCCAAAAAGAGCGACAGCTAATTGAACAAGCGTATCGTCATATGACAAAAGCTTGAACGATTTTTGTGTGGAATTTAAAAGAGATCTTATTGATCAGACGATTGAGTACAAAATACGATGGATCCTTGTTAACAGAGTTCCACCAATCTATCAAATGTGCAGTGTTACGGGAAAATATCGCGCCTTACCTTTTCCAGTAGACATCGATTATTTACTGTTTTCGCCATCTTTAACGAATTTAATGGCACCGCCATTGATGCAATAACGTAAGCCGGTAGGTTGAGGTCCGTCGTTGAAGATGTGACCTAAATGCCCATCGCAACGGTTACACAACACCTCTATTCGTTCCATAGAGAGGGAATAATCAAGCTCTTGGGTAATAGTATCTTTATCAACCGTATCATAGAAACTGGGCCATCCGCAGCCGGAGTCATATTTGGTATCGGATACGAAAAGCTTACTTCCACATCCCGCGCACACGAATGAACCTTTACCAAGATGTTTCATTTCGTTGGCAAAGGCTCGCTCTGTGCCTTTCTGACGCAGTATGCGATATTGCTCAGGTGTTAATCTACGTTTCCATTCTTCATCTGTTAACACAATTTTTTCTATTACAATGTCGGTTTTATCTTTTTCCATGTTTTCAGTAACTCCAAGATTGTTTGAACTTCTTTGACAACTCATAAAACAAACAATCACAAAGATAAGTCCGATAATTAATGCCTGTTGTCTGGCGTTTTTAGCTGCCATATACAATTTAACCTTAATAACAGTTTGTTTGATGAATAAATAAAGAGTCCCATGAAATTTCATCATAGATTAGCATACAATACTTACAAATAATAAGCAACTTTAAGCGATCAAAATGCTAGCTGTTTGATAAAGACACATGGTTGAAATAGAAATTTGGTCTCAAACCTAGCAAATAGGTGAATATATAGAAACGGCAAGGGGACCAAGGCACAACATTTTTGACACAGCGAAAACCACCAACATAGTCAAGCATACTGGTTGGATGCTTGACTATGCGCGAGAACCTGATACCAGACCTGTTGGATTATACTCTGGCGACATGGTAACTGCATCATACTAGGACCTGTTAACATTCATTCATCGTTAGTGTCTTCTATGGTCATTAGAGGAAAGAACATATGAACAGAAAACTATTGCGCAACGACCAGTGGGAAGGCATCAAGGATCTTCTGCCAGGCAAGAAGGGTGACCCTGGCAAGACCGGCGGGGACAAGCGATTGTTGATTGAAG
>JYMV01044591.1_pt1 | contig 19915 bp, 15 predicted proteins | sample 338911 | NCBI WGS metagenome assembly JYMV01 (sample SAMN03354496, study PRJNA234377) | hydrothermal vent metagenome | biome: Deep sea; feature: Hydrothermal plumes at the Eastern Lau Spreading Center, Western Pacific Ocean; material: Seawater | place: Tonga | collected 2009 | depth 2000 m m
TCTTGATATACATTAGGTGACGCTCGTAAACGTCACTAGGAGGGGGGCTGAAATCTGGAATACCAGTAAGTTCATTTGCCACTTCCATAGCTGGTCCCATGAGATCCATCTCACCTTTCATGGCCTTTTTCAAGATCATGTCTACAGTGAGCATTCTGTTAATTTCGTTAGTACCCTCGAAAATCTTATTGATACGTGCATCTCTGTACGCTCTCTCAACCTGAGTTTCAGCACTGTATCCCATTCCGCCATGAATTTGGACAGCTTCGTCTACAACGTAATCTGCTACGTCAGAACAAAGTACCTTCATCATCGCACATTCTGGAGCGAAAGCGGCAATACCTTTTAAAGTAGCTTCTCCGTGCTCCACCCCTTCAGCTTCAAGAGCTGCGATTGCATCATCAATGTTTTGGGTTGCCCTATAAACAGCTGTTTCAGCGGCATAAGTAGTTATAGCCATTTCGCCAATCTTATGGCGAATTGCTCCGTACTTAGAAATAGGACGACCAAACTGCTCCCTTTCGTTTGCATATTTAGTAGACATAGTAACACCTCCCTTACATGCTCCAATAACAACTCCTCCGAGTTTAATACGCCCGATGTTCAGAATGTTAACAGCGATCTTAAATCCTTTTTGGCGTTTGTAAAGAAGATTTTCTATTGGAATCTTTACGTCGTTAAAGAAAACTTGGCGAGTACTTGACCCTTTGATTCCCATTTTTCTTTCTTCGGGATTCATAGTAATTCCTTCGTATTCCTTTTCTAGAATAAACGCACTTAAATTATCGTCATCATCAATCTTAGCGAAAACGATAAAAAGATCAGCAAAACCAGCGTTCGTAATCCACATCTTTTGACCGTTGAGGATGTAGTGCTTTCCGTCCTCACTTAATACAGCCTTCGATTTAGCGCTATTTGCATCAGATCCAGAGCTTGGCTCAGTAAGACAGTAAGCTCCTTTAAGTTCACCCGTTGCAAGTCCTGGAATATACTTCGCTTTTTGAGCTTCATTACCGTAATAAAGAATAGGAAGTGTAGCGATACCCGTGTGAGCACTAAAGCTAACAGCGAAAGAGTGTCCTCCACCTGTACCTTCCGTAATAATCATGGTGCTTTTGAAGTCCATTCCCATACCTCCTAGGGATTCTGGAATTGAGCTGCTTAGGAGCCCTAATTCGCCGGCCTCTTCGAGGAGTTTTGGCATTAAACCCTCTTCTTGAGAGTCAATAGCATCAAGATTAGGCGTAATTCTAGCATCGATGAAATCAATGGCCGTTTGCCTCATCATTATATGCTCCTCAGTAAATTCCTCAGGAGTGAAAATCTCATCACAGCTTACGTCACGGATGATGAATTCACCGCCACTAATTGCTTTTAATTTAGTTTCTTCGCTCATAATATTATTATTTTAATAGTTCGAAAACGCCGGCAGCTCCCTGACCAGTTCCCACACACATTGTTACAATTCCGTGCTTTCCTTTTCTCAATCTTAGTTCGTCGAGAAGTTGAACGGTGAGTTTAGAACCCGTACATCCAAGCGGGTGACCGAGAGCGATCGCTCCACCATTTACATTCACCATAGATGGGTCAAGTTCTAGTTTTCTAGAAACGGCTACACTTTGTGAAGAGAACGCCTCGTTCAATTCGTATAAATCTATGTCGCCAGGAGTAAGACCTGCACGTTCTAATGCCTTGGGCACAGCGTGAATCGGTCCCATACCCATAATTCTAGGTTCCAAACCGCTTACGTGATATGACTTCATACGAGCAATAGGTTCTACATCAAGCTCTTTAAGCATTTTCTCACTTACAACTAGTACGAAAGCCGCTCCGTCTGATGTTTGGGAACTATTACCAGCAGTTACAGATCCTCCTGCAGCGAATACTGCGCGTAATCTTGCAAGAGCTTCAGTCGTAGTTCCTCGTCGCACCCCTTCGTCAGTATCAACTACGTGACTTCTAGATTGCTGACGCCCTTCAGCATCTAAATATGTTTCGTCAACAGTTATAGGAGCAATTCCAGTAGCGAACCTGCCAGCATCTATTGCTGCCGCAGCGCGTATATGACTTTCCACAGCAAAAGCGTCTTGATCTTCCCTGCTAACGTTAAATTCGTTAGCGACAGCTTCTGCTGTAAGTCCCATTCCCCAATACCATTCTGGATTGTCTTTTGCAACTTTCGCGTTGGGAACTAATCTCCACCCTCCAAAAGGAATCGGTGACATAGTTTCAATACCTCCAGCTAGAATGCAATCAGCCATTCCTGCATGGATCTTAGCTGAAGCTATCGCAATTGATTCGAGTCCAGATGCACAGTATCTGTTAACGGTCATCCCAGGCACCTTTTCGGTGTCAAGTCCCATTAACGAAACCATACGGGCGATGTTTAGACCTTGTTCTGCCTCTGGCGTCGCGTTTCCGACAATAACATCATCGATGCGTGATTTATCTAGTTGTGGGAAATCCTTCATTAGATGGCGTATTACTTGCTCACCTAAATCATCGGGTCTCATAAAACGAAAGACTCCTTTTCCTGATCTACCTACCGCTGAACGGTAACCTCCAATTATATATGCGTCCATGATGTATTAGTTACGTAGGATTTTACCTTTTTGAATAAGCGACTGCATGCGCTCTAATGTTTTGCGTTCAGTACAAAGCTCTACAAAAGCTCTGCGCTCAAGTCCCAGTAAGTACTGTTCGCTTACTTCCTGTTTTGCAGTTAAATCTCCTCCACACATTACCTTTCCTAGCTTTTCGCTGATGAGTTTATCGTGCTCTGAGATATACTTTCCAGCAGCCATTGAACTAGCCCCGGCATAAACAATACCAAGCCCTTCAGAACCTAATACTGTGATGTCCTTTCTCTCGATTGGTTGTGTATACCCTGACTCTGCAAGACCGATAGCCGCAGCTTTAGATCGAGCAAGAAGGTCGCGACGGTTTACACAAACCTCATCAACTCCATCAACTAGATACCCAAGTTCGAATGCCTCGTAAGCAGAAGTAGCAACTTTCGCTTGACCGATAGTTAAGAAGGAGTCTCGCATAGCGTTAATTCTAATATCGCCTTCTTTCAAAGAATCAGATAATCTTAGAACGAACTCCTTCGTGCCTCCTCCAGCTGGAATAACTCCAATTCCGAACTCTACAAGCCCCATATAAGTCTCAGCGTGAGCGATAACCTTATCTGCGTGCATACAAAGTTCACATCCGCCACCTAGCGCCATGTTATGAGGTGCTGCCACTACAGGAATTCCTGAATAACGCATTCTCATCATTGTGTCCTGGAAATATTTTACAGCGGCATCTAACTCTTCCCATTCTTGCTCAACTGCAAGCATGAAGATCATTCCGACGTTAGCGCCAGCACTGAAGTTAGCCCCGTCATTACTCACGACTAGTCCTCTGTAGCTCTCCTCCGCAAGGTCGATGGCTTTATTCAATCCTTGCAACACTTCTCCTCCGATAGAGTTCATCTTAGTGTGGAACTCGATGTTCAGAATTCCGTCGCCAATGTCCTTAATTGTGGTTCCGCTATTAGACCAAACCACTTTATCTTCTCCTAAATACTTCAAGTTAACTCTTCCTTCTTGACCAGGAATAACCTTGTATGATTTACTTGACGGATCGTAACACTCTCTTACACCATTTGCGACCCTGTAAAAAGAATCGTTTCCAGCTTCGAGCATTTCATTTATCCAAGAAGCAACGGCATGTCCTCGCTCTTCAGCAATTGCGGCTGCTTCTTTAATTCCGATAGCGTCCCAGCTTTCGAAAGCCCCCAACTCCCAACCGAATCCTGCTCTCAAGGCGTCGTCCAAGCGATAAAGCTCGTTACTGATTTCGGGAACTCGATAACTCACGTAAGAGAAAACGTCCGAGAAAATTCGACGGTAAAACTCTCCCGCATCGTCTTTGCCATTAAAGAGTAATTTCGTTCTGTCGAGAAGATCATCAACCTGTTTTGCCGCTTCAAGAGTAGCATACTTCACCTTTTCCTTATCTCTATACTCAAGAGTTTTAAGGTCTAGAACTTGAATATTACGCTTTCCTTTAGCGTCCTTCGTTTTCTTATAAAAACCTTGCCCAGATTTACTTCCAAGCCAGTTGTTATCTACCAAATGCTGAACATACCCTGGAATAGCGAAAGCTTCGGATCTTTCATCGTCAGGGCAGTTTGAAGCAACACCATTAGCAACGTGTACTAAAGTGTCAAGTCCTACTACGTCGCAAGTACGGAATGTCGCACTTTTAGGTCGTCCCATTGCAGGACCAGTAAGCTTATCAACTTGCTCAATAGATAATCCCATATCCTCTACTGTGTGGAATAGAGCTTGTATTGCGAATACTCCTACACGGTTAGCAATAAATGCAGGCGTGTCTTTACATAGAACAGACTGCTTTCCAAGTACGGTTTCTCCATACCCCATAAAGAAGTCAATAACTCTTTGCTCAGTCTTCGGTCCAGGGATAATCTCGAGTAATTGGAGATAACGTGGAGGATTGAAGAAGTGAGTTCCACAGAAATTCTTTTGGAAATCGTCAGAGCGACCTTCGCTTAGCTGGGAAATAGGAATTCCACTTGTGTTCGAAGTAATTAAAGTTCCGGGCTTGCGATGCTTCTCTACTTTCTCGAATAACTGCTGCTTGATATCAAGACGTTCGACAATAACTTCGATTATCCAATCGCAATCTGAAATACGAGATAGATCGTCATCGAAATTACCACATTCGATACGATTTAGAAATCGTTTAGAATAGAGGGGAGAAGGCTTAGATTTTACAGAAGACTTCAATGCGCTTTCTGCTTGAGCATTTCTGGGACCTTCTTTTGAGGGTAGGTCGAGGAGAAGTACTTCAGAACCGGTTTGGGCTAAATGGATAGCAATAGCTGACCCCATAACTCCGGAACCTAGAACAGCCACACGGCGGACCTGATGTGTTTTAATCGGTGAATTCATGTTATTGTATAGGCATTAGATGTTCAGGGTCTTCGAGAATTTCATTCAACTTTTGAAGACCTACATTTAATTCGTTTATTGTTTTATGACCGAGCATGGCCGCTAATCTTTCGTTTATTCCCACGACTAAATCTCTAGCTTGACGTCGCGCTTCCACACCATCAGATGTTAGGAACACTCTGACTGATCGTTTGTCTTTCGAGTCTGGGATTCTTTTGATGAGCCCATTTTCTTCCATCCTTTTCAAAGTTCTAGAGAGAGAGGTTGTCTCCATTCCCATTCGAGGACCTAGTTTAGTGCTAGGTGTACCCTCTTTTTCAATGCTGAGAAGAGCGTAACCGACTGACATAGTGATTCCTCGGCGATCAGCTTCAGCAGAATAAAGCCGAACAAGTTTGGCCCAACTCCACCTTAAATTAAAATCTATAGTTTCTTGTCTTGTCATTTGGGGTTGCAAGATAGTACAAAGTTACTATGCGTGCATAATAAATTTCGGTTGTAGATTGCAAGAGCAATAAGTTATCTGATAAATACATATCAAATGCTATTTCAGATCGGCTGGTGAGGTAAGAAAAAATGGAAGAAAATTGTCCTACATCCCTTAATAGTGGCAAGTATCAAGATGGAGTATCGGGGTTTGATACGCCATCGGGTTTTGCTAAGTGGGGACATTTAGATAGAGATGAATTTTACGAGAAATATGTTAGAGACACCGATGAAGGAGGAATTGTTCAGTTTTTCATTCCTGGAATAGCGTGCGCTTCGTGCGTCTCTCTTCTTGAGCGCTTACCGAAAAAGAATTCGGCTGTAAATAGAGCTCAAGTAAACTTTGCAAATAAGCAACTTACAGTAGCATTTGATAGAACTAAGCTTCCGTTAAGTGAACTAGCAGCTTGGTTAGAAGAGTTAGGGTACACTCCTGAATTTCAGGAGAAAACTAACGAAGATGTAATGAAGTCTAAGCGAGGTCTAATCGTGAAATTGGCTGTTGCGGGTTTTGCTTTCGTGAGTATTATGCTACTGGCATTAAGTGAGTATTTCGGAGGAGAGGATTTTGCGTTGTCGGAGTTTAAGGACTATTTCGGATTGATATCCCTCTTTATTTCGATTCCCGTTGTGTTTTTTAGTGGCGCCGTGTACTTCTCTAGTGCTTACAACGCACTAAGGGCGAAGGTCCTGAATATTGATGTCCCGGTTGCTTTAGGTATCGCGACCCTCTTCATCAGAAGTACCCTCGATGTTATGCAGAATGGTGGGATGGGCTACTTCGATTCATTGGCCGGTTTGGTCTTTTTCCTTCTAATAGGCAAGTGGTACCAAACCAAAACTTATGATGACCTCAACTACGAGCGCGACTATAAAAGCTGGTTTCCGATTAATGTGATGAAGGAGGATAGTGAAGGGCTACTTGTCTCCACACCGATTTCTGATCTTAAGACGGGAGATGTTATTCGGATCCACCATGGGGAAATTGTTCCTGCTGATGCTATTCTAATAGCAGGCGAGGGTTTGCTCGATAAATCGTTCACTACTGGTGAAAGTCATCCAGAGAAAGTTAAAGAGGGAGCTGAAATCGAAGCGGGGGGGCGTCAACTCGGAGGGGCTATTATTCTCAGAGTGGTAAGACCGGTTGAGCAAAGTCAGCTTACTCGACTTTGGAATTCGGAAACATTTTCTAAGAAAAACGATAGGAGTATAAAAGACCCCATAGATAGAATTTCGAAGCACTTTACTTTGGCTGTTCTGTTTGTGGCGTTCGGGACTTTGTTTTTTTGGTTTATAGTTGATTTGTCCATCGCATGGGAAGCCTTTACGGCAACCTTGATAGTTGCGTGTCCTTGTGCACTAGCCCTCAGTTTGCCGTTTACTTACGGATCTGTTTTAAGGCTGCTCGGGAGAGAGGGAGCGTATTTGAAGAATACTATGGTAGTTGAGAGGATGGCGAGAGTTAAGCATTTGGTTTTCGATAAAACGGGAACTTTAACTCCATCTAAAGAGTTTAAACTAGATTTCGAAGGAGTCTCAACAGATGATCTTTCGAAAGACTTAATGTCTGCGGTTTCGACTTTGGCAAACCAAAGTGCCCACCCCATGAGTCGTGCGATTGCAAGGTTTTGGACTGGGAGTAAGAGCGAGGTTTTGAATTTTCAAGAGACGGTAGGTGCGGGTGTGCAAGGTGAACTGGATGGTTTTAAAGTCCAAATCGGTTCTAAAAAATGGATTGCCTCAGATAGCAATTATTCGAACAATAAAGAACGCACAGACGATGGCTTCCAAGTCTCCTATGTTTACGTGAAAGTGAATGACAATCATGTAGGTCGATTCAGTTTTGCAAAGCCTATTCGTGCGGGAGTTGATAAAGAACTACGAGAGTTAAGCAAGCACTACACTCTTCATCTTCTTAGCGGAGACTCTAATTCTGAACGTTCTATTTTCAGTAAGTGGTTCGCTGAGGAATACATGAAGTTCGAGCAAACACCCGAGGAAAAGAGAACTTACATCGAAGAGCTTCAAAGTCAGTCCGATTCCTCTAAAGTAGCCATGGTCGGGGACGGTCTTAACGACGCTGCCGCCCTTCAAAGTTCGGATCTTGGAGTCGCAGTGGTCGATGACTTGTACGCTTTCTCACCTTCGTCAGATCTCATCCTCGATGCGAGAAGTCTTAGATCGTGGGGCGGAATGATGCGATTCGCTCGCAAGGCACAAACCACGGTCTACATACTATTCGGCATTTCATTCCTGTACAATGCGATAGGACTTTCTTTTGCGGTACAGGGCTTGCTCACCCCTGTAATTGCGGCCATTCTAATGCCGATTAGTTCTATGACCGTTGTGGGAGTTGCTCTATTACGTACCCGCCTCACATGGTCGAAACTCCTTAATACTGATCAGTATGATGGCTGATCAGTTTACTTCATCTACCCGAGCTGAGTAAGGATCTTTTGTGTACATTACACCATGATTAAAAGCTATGCATGCATAATTAAAAGTTTTTCATTTTCTGCACTTGTATTGCTAGTTTTTTCGTCTTCTTTAGCCCAAACCTCATCTTGTCTAGACATTCTTCCTAACCCCGATTCTTCATCCCCTGCTTTTCAGGAATTTGATAGATACATAGAGGTTCTAGGATGCCTTAAATTTTATGCAGAGCCAGGAGTGAGCGATTCAAAACTGCTACATGCCGCTTCAATCGGTGCTGAACTTCTAGATAATGACGAAAACGGTATTATCGATGATGATTCCCTCGGCACATATCTCGCAAGTGTAAATGCTGTGATGCCTATTTTCAACGAGGAAGGTTCATTAGCCGAAATCGCAATGATGGAGAATGAGGATGGTCCCTTCTGCCTTCATGCTGTTCTTTATGCTGATGAGGTGTCACCTAATAATCCATTGAATTGGTTCGAGGAAGCCTCTCTAGAAGAAATTCTACACACGATCAATGGATGTGGTCATGTCGATATTTACCCGAACACCTTCGCCTTATCACCTCCAGGGGCATCCCAACTCGCTCAATCTATGGATATCGCTAGAGGAGGACAGTTCCTTGGTGTTCCAGGGTCTTACCCCGAGGAAGCTTGGTTTCATTATTCGGATGTTACGTGCGATTACGAATGTATGGAGATAGAATATCTGTATTGGGCTTTAGCATCGAATATGGGTGTTTTAAACACGCCAGATATTTGTGAAGCTATTGATGAAGAGTGGGAACTTTGTTCTCCGGAACTTTTAGAGAGTGTCGATGTAATGATTCACACGATTATTACTGACCCAGATTTCTCTTTGCCACAAAATGCTCCGAACGGGATTTATTGTCCAAACGATGGAGTCTTTGAGGTGTCGAAATTTGAAAGCCCAGTAGTTTTCCCTAACCCTGCAAGCAGTTCATTTTCCATCGCCCTTAATTCGCTAGTCGCGAAAGTAGATAGTTTTAAAATCTACGATTCGTCTGGCAGGGAGGTTTATTCGGAAAATGTCGATTCGTCACAGTCCGAGCTTAAGGTAGATTCAAAATTAGAGCGAGGTATTTACCTTATTTCACTGTTCTCTCATGATGCGGAGATCCTATTCTCTTCTTCGTTAGTGGTGGATTAATTGATTGTTTTTGGAAAGAAGTGTTCAACAACACTACGTATAAAACAATGTCCTGATTAAGGAGAGCCTTACATTAAACAAAATATTTAGTATGAATAAGTTGTACGCTACGATATTAATTTACCTTACCATACAACCCTTTCTTGCTCAAGAAAGAATAGATTTTAATAGCGCAAATCCATTTACTTTTAGAGACATAATCGTTAATCTAGAGAAGCAAGAAACACAGGAAGTATTCGGCACACTAAACCTTCCTGAAACAAATATAATAAACCAGAAATTCCCTTTGATTATTGCTCTTGCTGGAAGTAAAGGGTGGGCTGCTCATCATCTTGAATACATTAAGATGTATAACGAAATGGGGATTGCAACATTTGAGATAAAAAGCTTCGAAAGTAGAAATGTAACTTCTACAGTGGGAAGCCAAATTTCTGTGACAACTGCGATGATGATTCTGGATAGCTACAGAGCTCTTGATGCAGTAAGTCAACATCCCAATATTGATTCAAAAAAAGTCGCAATTACCGGTTGGAGTTTAGGTGGTGGGGTGGCTCTTTATTCAGGTTGGAATCCTATAAGAAAAGCAATAAATCCCACTCATCATTTTGTTGCTCACCTTGCCTATTATCCTCCCTGTATTGTTGAGCCTTTAAATTTAGATTTCACTTCTTCACCAATGACTATTCTAATCGGCGAGTTAGATAATTGGACTCCTGCAGATCAGTGTGTCGAATTAGTAAACAAATTACATGATACAGGTGCTGATATAAATATTATTGTTTATAAGGAATCACATCATGCATTTGACAGAGATTCGGGACCCATAGTTGACCCTAACGGTTATATACTTACAGACTGTCGTTATGACATGAGAGATGATGGAATGGTTCTAACAAAAAGATTTAATTTTCCCATAAGAACACCATTTATGCAAAAAATTAGTCTTGCTTTTTGCGCTAAAAAAGGACCTATGTATGGCGGGAATATTGATGCGAGAAAAGCCTCGTTTGAATTCTCCAAAGAATTTATGAAAGGACACCTATTGAACTGATTATTCCAAACTCGCTCCGGCTTTTATTTCCTCAACAACACTTGGGTCAAGTAACGTAGAAGTGTCTCCGAGATTACTCACGTCACCTTCAGCGATTTTCCGAAGAATTCGACGCATAATCTTTCCAGATCGAGTCTTAGGCAGGCCGTGTACGATTTGGATTTTATCGGGCTTAGCTATAGGCCCTATAATTTCAGTTACCGTTTTATTGATTTCCTGTATGAATAAAGCTATATCCACGTTAGTGTCATGGCAGATAGCATATGCGTAAATTCCTTGACCTTTAATTTCGTGGGGATATCCTACGACGGCGGTTTCGACTACATTTTCATGTTCGTCGATAGCAGCTTCAATTTCGGCAGTCCCGAACCTGTGACCACTCACATTAATAACGTCGTCAACTCTTCCTGTAATTCGATAAAACCCATCTTCATCTCTGCGGCATCCGTCCCCAGTAAAATATTTCCCTTTGTAGGCAGAGAAATAAACTTCTTTACATCGATTGTGATCTCCGTAGGTAGTGCGAATCATACTCGGCCATGGGAATTTTATGCAAAGATTTCCTTGAACATTATTTCCCTCAATCTCATTTCCGTCTGCATCGACAAGGCAAGGTTGTATGCCTGGAAGTGGTAGGGTTGCGTAACTCGGCTTTAAGGGGGTCAAACCCGCAAGTGGAGATATCATAATCCCTCCAGTTTCAGTTTGCCACCAAGTATCTACAATGGGACATCGTCCTTTTCCAATCTCGTCGTTATACCAATGCCACGCCTCCTCATTAATAGGTTCTCCGACAGATCCTAACACGCGTAGCGAATCTAGTTTATGCTTTTTTACAAGCGAGATATCACAAGCTTGAAGTGCTCTAATCGCTGTAGGCGCTGTATAGAAAATATTTACTTTATGCTTGTCACATATATCCCAAAACCTTCCTGCGTCAGGGTAAGTAGGTACTCCCTCAAACATTACCGTAGTTGCCCCTGCGAGAAGTGGGCCATATACTATATAGGTATGTCCAGTAATCCACCCGATATCTGCGGTACACCAATAGATATCGTCTTTCTCGTATTGAAAGACGTTTCGGAAACTATACTCAGCGTATACCATATATCCCCCACAAGTATGAACGACACCTTTCGGTTTCCCAGTCGATCCAGATGTGTAAAGGACGAACAGCATATCCTCGCTATCCATAATTTCCGCCGGACAAACGTCATCAACTCGACTCAACTCTTCGTGAAGCCAAACATCTCTGCCCGCCTCCATCTTAACTTCTTCGCCCGTCCTCTTTAAAACGATACTCCTTTCTATACTTGGACAGTTTTCTAATGCTTTATCGACAATGCTCTTCAACTGTATAGTTTTCGCCCCTCGAAACCCACCATCGGCTGTAACCACAATATTACAAGTGGCGTCATTTATCCTATCCTCTAAAGATCGAGCGGAAAACCCGGCGAAAACGACAGAGTGCACAGCCCCAATCCTCGCACAGGCTAGAGTCGCGATTGCAAGCTCCGGAGTCATCGGCATATACAGGCAAATTCTATCTCCCTTCTTCGCCCCATTTCGCTTCAACACGTTCGCAAAAGCACATACTCGACTATGCAGCTCTTTGTAAGTAAGCTTAATCGAGCTTTCGTTCGGGTCGTTTGGTTCCCAAAGAATAGCCACTTTATCACCTGAATTTTCAAGATGTCTATCGAGGCAATTCTCGGTGATGTTCAGCTTCGCTCCCATAAACCATTTCACAGAAGGCGCGTCAAAATCCCACTCTAGCACCTCGTTCCATTTCTTCTTCCATAGGAATGTATCGGCTTTTTCAGCCCAAAACCCCTCTGGATCTCTCACACTCTTAGAATACTCTTCGTGATATTCTTCTATGCTATTAATTTTATTCATATTAGTCAGCAATGATATTCCCGTCAGCCATTCTCAAAGTTCGATCGGCTCGGGCCGCGAGTTCTTCGTTGTGGGTAACGATAATAATTGTGATCCCAAGCTTATCACGAAGCTCAAAGAATAAGTCGTGGAGTAGAGCTGCGTTTTCAGAGTCGAGATTTCCCGAAGGTTCATCGGCAAGTAACACGTCAGGTTCGTTCATTAACGCTCTAGCAACTGCGACTCTTTGTTGTTCTCCTCCTGAAAGTTCTGAAGGGAGGTGGCTCTCCCGATTTTCTAATCCCAAATCCCGAAGTAGCATCTTCCCCCTCTTTTCAGCCTCTTCGTCACGAGTTCCTGCAATCCATGCGGGTATGATCACATTTTCTAGGGCAGTAAATTCAGGTAGTAGCCTGTGAAATTGAAAAACGAATCCAATGTGCTTATTTCGGAAGTCGGCAAGACCGGAGCGGGAGAGGTTAAATGTGGTTTGGTCTGCGATAAGCAACTCTCCGGAAGTCGCAACGTCCAGAGTGCCAAGTATTTGAAGCAATGTGGTTTTACCCGCACCAGACGCTCCCACTATGCTTACTACCTCACCTTTAGCTACATTTAAGGTGATACCTTTCAGTACCTCAAGGCTACCAAATGCCTTGTGTATATTTTTTACATTGATCACATGTGCAATCTACGCATTTGAGGCACTTAAATTGCCTAACTTTGCGCCCGAAAATGAACGCTTAATTGCAGAATAATGAATCTTCACGAGTATCAGGGTAAATCTATCCTTAAAAGTTTTGGAGTTGCTATTCAAGAAGGCCTAGTCGCCGACACACCAGAGGCGGCTCATACGGCAGCACTGAAATTGGCTGAGGATACTGGAACAGAGTGGTTTGTACTTAAAGCCCAAATCCATGCAGGTGGACGCGGGAAGGGTACTGTTACTGAAACAGGTTCTCATGGTGTGGTTCTAGCAAAGGGACTAGATAAGGTAAAAGAAGTTGCGGCGGGTATTCTTGGGGGTCACCTTGTTACAGCCCAAACTTCAGATAAAGGTAAAAAGGTAAATAAGATACTTATCGCACAGGACGTTTACTATCCTGGAGAGTCAGAGACAGAAGAGTACTATATGTCAGTCCTTTTAGATAGATCTTCTGGAAAGAATATTATCATGTATTCTCCTGAGGGCGGCATGGATATTGAAGCGGTTGCTGAAAACACTCCTGAACTTATCTATACTGAAACTATCGATCCTGGTGTAGGTCTTCAAGGATTCCAAGCTCGTAGAATTGCATTTAACCTTGGATTAGCAGGTCTTGCTCATAAGCAAATGGTGAAATTCACGTTTAAGCTTTACGATGCTTATATAGGTTGTGATGCTTCTATGTTTGAAATTAACCCAGTTCTAAAGACATCAGACAATTTAATTATTGCTGTAGATTCTAAAGTGAGTCTTGATGATAATGCACTCTATCGCCATCCTGATTACGCTGCAATGCGTGATAAAACAGAGGAGGATCCAACAGAGTTGGAAGCAGATGAAGTTGGATTGAGCTACGTTAAGCTCGAAGGAAATGTGGGTTGCATGGTTAACGGTGCTGGTCTTGCGATGGCTACTATGGATATCATTAAGCTAAGTGGAGGAGAGCCTGCAAACTTTCTCGATGTAGGAGGTACGGCTGATGCCGCTCGTGTTGAGCAAGCTTTCCGAATTATCCTAAGCGACTCTTCAGTTAAAGCTATACTTGTAAATATCTTCGGAGGAATCGTTAGATGTGACCGTGTTGCTCAAGGTGTTGTTGATGCATACAGAAACATGGGCAATATTCAAGTCCCTATCATTGTGCGTTTGCAAGGAACTAACGCTACTGAGGCGAAGAAGCTTATCGATGAATCTGGACTTGAAGTAACTTCTGTTATTCTTCTCCAAGAAGCGGCAGATGCTGTCGCAGCTGTAGTAGCTTAGTCTACTTTTCTCGCTATTTGAACTCCATCCCAAACAGGTAATAGGACGTTCTCCAGTTCTTCATGATTCGCAATATGCTGATTAAGTCGGTGTATCCTTGACGCGCCAGAATCGGGTTTATTCAGTTTCTTCTTATCTAGAACAGCCCCGCCCCATATCACGTTATCTACGAGCAGCCATCCTCCTGGATTGAGGTTTTTAATGGCGAACTCTACATATTCGATTTGGTGTTCTTTATCCGCGTCTATCCAAACCAAATCGTATCCTCCCTTCAATATCCCGGACTTAATTATTTCAAGAGCGTGGCCGTAATGCCTAGTTATTACCTCGTTGAGACCAGCTTCTTTATAGAACTTCTTCTGAATATCTTCGAGCTCGTCATTAATTTCGAGGGTATCTATCTCGCCTCCGCCTGTTAGACCTTCCGACAGACAAATCGTCGAATATCCAGTGAACGTACCGAACTCAAGAATACGGTTTGGCTTCACCATTTTGCTTATCATCGAGAGAAATCGACCCTGTAGAGGATCGCTCAACATCTGTGGTTTAGTTGTGCTTAACCATGTCGCCCTTCTCAATCGAGATAGTACGTCATTCTCCGAAGAAGAATGAACGGTCGAGTATTCATTTGTTGCGTCCTCAAAATGTGCCATAGAGCAAATCTAGCACGTATCTTGCGCAATATCTGCAAACAGTTTGTAAAAGACGATGGCAAAACGAAGAGGCAATAACGACGGAATGGTATTCAGCACTAATTCTGGGTTCAGCTGGGACGATGATGAGGTAGAGGACGATTCGAATTGGTCTAAAGGTGATTGCGTTTTATATGTCAGTTTGGACCGAAAGCAACGAGCAGGAAAACCAGTTACACTTGTTGAAGGCTATAACGGTCCTGCGGGCGAGTTACTTACTCTAGGAAAAACTCTAAAAGTTCAATGCGGAGTCGGCGGTACTGTTAAGGAAGGATGTATTTTGATTCAAGGCGACCATAGAGATAAGGTTGTAATGAAACTTGAAAAGGACGGTTTTAAAGTAAAGCAAAAGGGCGGCTAATTTTTAAATGATGAATAATCAAAACATTCCAACTGCGAAATATCACGCAAAAACACATACTGGGTTCGAACCACTCGTAGCGGATGAATTGCGTAAGCACGGAGCGACAGAGATTGAGGTCGGAAGGAGGGGGGTAGGTTTCACGGCTACTGCAGAGGTGATGTATAGGCATTGTTTACAAGCTCGATTCACACTTCGAGTCTTAAGAATACTTTATTCGTTTCAAGCGAAAAACACCGACGAGTTGTATAGATTGTCTGCGCGTTGGTCATGGGAGGATATTCTTAGTAAAGACGGTACGTTTACTATCGACTCCACGATTTATTCTGACGACTTCAAACACGATCAATTCGCCACGCTTAGATTAAAAGATGCAATTGTCGATAGATTTCGTGCTAAGACGGGAATTCGTCCTTCTGTAGATAGAACGAATCCCGATGCGAGAATACACCTCCATATTAGCAAGCAAGCAGTAACGATTTCGCTCGACGCTTCGGGAGATCCGCTTTCTCGACGTGGGTACAGATCTCGAAAAGCCATAGCTCCTTTAAACGAAGTTCTTGCAGCCGGCCTCCTCGCTTTAAGCGGATGGCGACCTGGAACGACACTTTACGATCCAATGTGCGGTTCGGGAACATTTACGTGTGAGGCGGCGCTTTGGGCTTCAGGAATGCCTGTCCAAATGAATAGATCCCACTTCGCATTCATGGAGTGGTTGAATTTCAATAAAGCAGCTTGGGTAACCGTGAGGGACGAGGCGATGGATTACAATGAGGAGATCCCCACGAAAATTTTTGCTTCGGATAATAACCCGGATGCTATATCCCAAACCAAATACGCCCTCTCCCAACTCGATCTCCCATCTCACGATGTAAGTGTCGATCTAATCGACTTCTTTCTGTCAGAACCGAATACTACAGAAGCTGGGGTAGTGGTTCTCAATCCACCATATGGAGAAAGAATGGAACCGGAAGACATTGACGAGATGTACGCAGCGATAGGAGATAGGCTTAAGTTTAATTGGCCTGGATTTAAGGCCTGGATCATTTCCTCGAATTACTTTGCCCTTAAACGAATAGGTCTAAGACCAAACCACCGACACAAAGTGCACAATGGCCCTTTAGAATGTCGGTGGAACGGATATGATTTATATGCGGGCTCTCGCTTCAGTGAGCAAGAAAAGTAGTAAATCCCTACTTCTTATAATAGCTTTACTTCTTTACGAAGCTAGCTCTAGAAATTGAAAGGTCAGAAACGCAATCGATTCTGTAAGAACCTGCGCGAAGTCCACTTACATCGATAGTGTTGTTTCCTTCGTTTACATTCTCAGTGAATACTAAGCGACCATTCACGTCATATACGCTAGCGATAGCAGCCGTGTTTAATGTGAAATTAATAGCATCTACTGTTGGGTTCGGGTAAAGGTTAACAGAGATAAGCTCAATAGTGCCTACTGCCATCCCTATACTTACATCAGAAGCATCACGAGGCTCAATTTTATACTCGTCGTAACTGTAAGTAAGTACACCCGTGATAGAATAATACTCATCAATTACCCAAGCTGGATCTGGCATATATAACATGTCATCGACCATGCAATCTCCAGAACTGTCGTTAAAGTATCCTTGACCGAAGTCTGCATCAGGATTTGTGCACACAGCATTTACGATTTGAACTAAGCAGCCCTCGTAAGGTTCGCCACTTGCGCCGAGAACTCCTGATTCAACTATTACAACAGCTGGAAGCTCGTTTCCAGAACTTACTGTTTCGAAGTAGGTAATGTTTGAGATTTCAGTTAAGTCGTAATACTCAGAAACCTCACCTTCTAAAATAACGTCATCACCCACAGTAGGTAGGTTCGTGTTATCGTATATGTAAATACCGTTCCAAGCTCCTGAGCCATTTTGGATAAAGTAGCTGAAATCGTTAGCTGCAGTAACAATTCCTTGAACAGTTACTATTTGCTCGATTAAAGGTGATGCAAAAAGCTCCCCTTGTACTTCAGCGATTGTGTGAGTTACAGTTTGAGCAGAAACAAAAGTTGCTGCAAGAATTCCTACAGCAGTGAAAAAAATACGTATAGATTGTATCATGATTTGGATTTTAAATTTACCGCTAAACTAGTCAATTTCTCCTCATATTTGCAACCTGACGCGCACAGTATTCCTAAATTATGGGACATTTATTAAATTCACCTTATCAATCTATTTGTCATCTTGTATAAGAATATTATCATTGCCCTAATAGCAATTTGTTTTGTGTATGGATGTAATTTCAAATCTAGAAAGGCCGATTTGATTCTTCATAACGCTGTGGCTCTTACTTGTGACGGTTCCCCACAACACGCTACCCCGATGGCTATTGCAATTGTTGATGGTAGGATAGTTGCAACTGGCGCGGAAAGAGCCATCCTCAATTCATATAGCGCTGAAGAGAAAATAGACTTACAACAGGCGGTGATTTATCCGGGCTTCATTGATGCACATACACACTTCACTGGCTATGCGCTCAGCTTGTTAAACGTGGATCTCGTCGGAACGAAGTCTTACCAGGAAGTGTTAGATAAGGTCGTTGATTTTTCTAAGTCACATCCTGAGGGGTGGATTACTGGCAGAGGTTGGGACCAAAACGATTGGAGTTCGTCCGAATATCCCACCCTCGAACAGCTAGATAAGCTTTTCCCGGACAGGCCTGTAGCGATTCGTCGTATTGACGGCCATGCTTTGCTAGCAAATTCGTCAGCCCTACGTATTGCCGGTATGTCGAATGTGCGACCTATTAAAGGAGGGGAGATGCTATATCTTAGTGATGGATCTCCATCTGGAGTACTTATCGATGGCGCAGCGGACTCATTGTTGTCGATAATCCCTCCCCCAGACGACCGCACTAAAGACGCAGCCCTAATTAAAGCACAGTACGACCTCTTTGCCCTCGGTCTTACAACCGTCGTCGATGCCGGTCTCGACGTAAGCGACATCAAACGAATCGACTCTCTACAACAATCGGGAGATCTTTTAATTCGAGTCGTTGCGATGTTTAGTGGAACCTCTCCTAATCTCGACTCAGCATTCGCCATAGGTCCTTATCGTACAGATCGCCTCGTCGCTCAGTCCATTAAATTTTATATGGACGGTTCACTAGGTTCACGTGGCGCAGCTTTACTTCAACCGTACTCAGATCGACCCTCACACAGTGGTTTCATTTTCCAGGATTCGATAACGTTCCTCTCGAACCTCAGAACAGCCCACGATTTAGGGTTCCAAGTAGCGACCCATTGCATTGGCGATTCCGCAGTCCGAAATGTTTTGGGCTTCTATAATACAGTCCTACAAGGTCCCAACGACAAAAGATGGCGCATCGAACACGCTCAAGTCGTCCACCCATCCGACCTCCCTTTATTCTCATCAGCCAGCATTATACCTTCGGTACAACCCACCCACGCCACCTCAGATATGTATTGGGCAGGCGAGAGGCTCGGCAGGAATCGCATACGCCACGCATACGCATACAGAGATTTACAAGATGTCTTAGGCATCCTTCCTTTAGGTACAGATATGCCCGTCGAGGATATTGACCCCCGCAAAACGTTCTATGCGGCCACCATACGCAAGGATTCGGAGGGTTACCCATCTGAGGGTTACCATTTAGACCAAAGCCTGGATCGTGAAGCTGCCCTACACGGCATGACGCTTTGGTCTGCAATAGCGAATTTCCAAGAAGACGAAGTCGGCTCTATAGAGGTAGGCAAGTGGGCAGACTTTGTAATTCTCGACAGGAACCTCTTAACGGCAGACCCCGACAAACTACTTGACGCAAAGATTCTACGAACCTTCATAGCAGGAGTTCAAACTTTCAATACAACGGAATAACAGATGTCTAGATATGCAAGCCTTGCAATTTTCGCGATAATAGCCACCGCGGCAATCCTATATACGTACTTCTTCCACTTCAAAATAGAAGAAAGACTACCCATATATCAGCCCTCTCAGATTAATCCGGCGCTGGTGGACCCTGCTTTACTCGCCGAGACGGATCACCACATAACGGATTTCACGTTATTTAATCAGCTAGGTGACACCGTTTCTCTCTCCAATCTTGAAGGCCAAATCCTAATTGTTGACTTCTTCTTCACCAGATGCGTGACGATTTGCCCCATACTTACCTCCAACTTAAAGCTCATTCACGACCGATTACCAAACAAAGTTCGCATCCTTAGTCACTCAGTCACTCCTGTTGCGGACAGTGTCTCGGTCCTATCTACTTATGCCGACCGCTATGATGTAGACCCCTCTAAATGGTGGTTCCTCACTGGACCGAAGGATGAGGTGTACAGGCTCGCCCGTACAAGTTATTTCGCGTGTCTAGACGAGGGAGATGGTGGTTATCAAGACTTTATCCATACCGAGAACGTTGTTTTGGTCGACCCTATCGGTCGCCTCAGGGGCTTCTATGACGGCACACAATCCGAAGAAATTTCCCAGCTATACCGGGACTTAACAGTCTTAATTGAAGAATTTAGTAAAAAAGATTGAGATTAATTTGCGTCTGGAAAAAAGCTACGTAAATTTGCACCCGCTTTCGAAGGAAAGTGAGTTTTTTGACAAACGGATGGATTAAAAAAGTTGAAATAAAATCACTTTGGATTTGCAGAATTAAAAATATGCAGTATCTTTGCGCCCGCTTTCGAAGGAAAGCAAAAGTTTTTTGACAAAACGGGCGATAAAAAAAGTTGAAATAAAAATCACTTTTAGGTTGCAGAATTAAAAACCTGTGTTACCTTTGCCGTCCGCTTTGAAAGAAGCAATTAATGACGCTCCTCGGAGCTGACTTGATATAAAGTTCTTTGACTTGATGCAGCAGCCCAATTATAAAACCAACGTATAAAAATTTGAGAAGTCGTTTTTCTCT
>JYMV01019726.1_pt1 | contig 19912 bp, 19 predicted proteins | sample 338911 | NCBI WGS metagenome assembly JYMV01 (sample SAMN03354496, study PRJNA234377) | hydrothermal vent metagenome | biome: Deep sea; feature: Hydrothermal plumes at the Eastern Lau Spreading Center, Western Pacific Ocean; material: Seawater | place: Tonga | collected 2009 | depth 2000 m m
CCAGGGAGGTGACCTTCTCTCGCGCTGGGGTCGAGATTGACCTCGGGGGCATCGCAAAGGGCTATGCGGTCGGGCAAGCACTCGACGTCATCGTCCGCTGCGGGTTTCTGCAGGCTCTTGTCGACGGCGGTGGAGACATCGCGATCTCATCCTCCCCAACTGCTCGGCGACCGTGGCGAGTCGGCCTGGCACCCCTCTCCACCGAAGGAGTGGCAACGGTCTTCATCGAGGTGAGAGATGGGGCAGTGGCGACCTCGGGAGACGCCTTTCAGTTTCTCGAGCACGAGGGCCGGCGCTATTCCCATGTCCTCGACCCGAGGAGTGGTTGGGGGGTGGAGGGGCCGACCAGCGTGACGGTGGTCGCTCCCGATGCCGCCGTTGCGGATGCCCTGGCGACAGCACTGTCGGTGCTCGGCCCCGAACGGGGAAGAGTCCTTCTCGAGGGTTTCTCAGGCTGTGGGGCGGCATATTTCCTCCCCGGTGAGGATCCACTCTCTGCCATCGTCTTGGGTGACTTTCCTGCGCTCCAGAAGGTCAGGATGCACCCTGGGCTGGAACTGGAGCCGACGCCCTGCCGCTGATACGATCATGGCGCAGAGGCCCGGAGTCTTGAACTCACCAATCCCGAAACCGAGGGAGGCTCTATGACCCAATCGAATCCTCGTCGATCGGAACTCGATCGTCGCCAGTTCCTGCATGCTTCAGGAGGAGCGCTCGCCGCTGTGACCCTTGCCACGGCAGGGTCCCCCATCTTCGCCCACATCGCCGGCGATGACATCATTCGCGTTGGACTTGTTGGCTGTGGAGGCCGTGGGACAGGGGCAGCGACCAACGCCCTCACCGTCGAACCTCGTGCACGACTCGTGGCCCTCGGCGACCTGTTTGCAGACCAGGTCGACAAGAGTTACCGCAACCTGACCGAAGACGAGGAAGTTGCAGCCCAGGTCATGGTTGATGAGGAGCACCGTTTTAGCGGCTGGGATTCCTACCTCGGGGTGATCGACAGCTGCGATGTGGTGATCTTCGCCACAACCCCACATTTCCGTCCGATGCAGATCGAAGCGGCGGTCAAGGCAGGAAAACACATCTTCGCCGAAAAACCGGTAGGGGTTGATGCGATGCACGTCGAGCGTGTTCGCAAGGCTTGCATGGAAGCAGACGAGAAGGGCCTGACGGTCGTTTCCGGTCTCTGCTATCGCTATCAGGATGCAAAACAGCAGACGGTCGAGCGCATCTGGAATGGCGCCGTGGGTGACATCGTCAGCCTTCAGTGTTCATACAACACCGGTGGTCTCTGGCATCGAGGTCGAAAGGATGAGTGGAGCGAGATGGAGTACGAGATCCGTAACTGGCTCTACTTCACCTGGCTCAGCGGTGACCACATCACAGAGCAGAGCATTCACAGCCTCGACAAGATCATGTGGGTGATGAAGGACAAGCCCCCGGCGAAGTGTACTGCCAGCGGCGGTCGGATCGTTCGCACCGAAGACAAATGGGGCAACATCTTCGATCACTTCAACTGCACCTTCGAGTGGGATGAGGGCATCAAGCTCTTCCATTCCTGCCGGCAATGGCCCGGTGCGGATGGAAACGTCAGCGACTATGTCTTTGGATCGCGGGGAACCGCCGCGATCCAGGGGCACAGGATCAACGGCGAGAATTCCTGGAGATTCTCCGGTGAGCCCAACGACATGTACGAGGCGGAGTGGATCGAGTTGTTCAAGTCGGTGAAGGGGGAGCGCCCCCGGATCAACAACGGCGAATACATGTGCACCAGCACTCTCGTCTCGATCATGGGCCGCATGTCCGCATACACCGGGAAGACGATCACCTGGAAGCAACTGGTCGACTCGAAACTGGATCTCTCGCCGGGAACCTACGAGTGGGGCGATGTCAGTTCCCAGCCCGTGGCCCAGCCGGGACAGACTCCGCTGGTCTGATCGAAGTCGATTCCTTTCTGGGGTCCTTTCCACTGGAGAAGGGCGCCCGTTCCGTGAGGAGAAGGTAATGAGGAAGTTTTTCGCCCTGTCCCGTGTACTGCTCCTTGCTGCTCTCGTTGCCCTCGTCATTCCTCAGGCGGGTTTTCCGTTCTCCGATGACCCGATCCCTGCCGAGCCGGAGGCTGCCGGGATCTTGCCGCGCGTCCTCATCATCGGTGACTCCATCTCCATCGGTTACACGCCGGAGGTGAAGTTCATCCTCGCCTCGAAGGCGGAGGTTAAGCACAATCCCGGAAATGCCCAGCACACCGGTACGGGCCTGGCAAAACTCGATGATTGGCTCGGCGATGAAAAATGGGCTGTCATCCATTTCAACTGGGGGCTGTGGGATCTCTGCTACCGCGCCGAAGGAGCGGGCCTGCGCCGGGACAAGGAATCAGGGAAGGTCACCTTCTCCATCGAGGAGTACCGTCAGAACCTCGAAAAGCTGGTTCTCCGGCTGAAGAAGACGAGGGCTCGGCTCATCTGGGCAAGTACGACGATGGTCCCCGAGGGAGAAGCGGGGCGTAAGGTGGGAGATGACCGGCGCTACAACGCCGCTGCAGAGGCCCTGATGAAAAAATACGGGATCCCCATCAACGATCTCAACAAGGTGTCGAGAAAGATGCCTTCGGAACTGTTCCGCGCTCCGGGAGATGTTCACTTCAAGCCCGCCGGCAGGCGCATTCTGGCCGAGAGGGTCGCCGCGAAGATCGAGGCGGCGCTGGCGTCAGGGGGCGGTCGCCGGTCACGATGAAGCGCTCGAGTAGCTGCGCAGCGCTAACCTCCAGAACCAGGCCATGAATAGGAAGGCGCAGGCGGTGACGCCGAGAATGTGCACAATTTTCTCGGGAGTTGGTCCCTCGAAGAGAACCCGGGCGGGGAGGGAAACCACCACTGACAGGGGGAGAACGGTGACGAGGACCCTGCGCAGCCAGCCTCTGAAGATCTGATCGGGCCTTTCCATCATCTTGCCGACGGCAAAGAACGCCATCACCATTCCGCGGCTTGTGTGAGTCCAGAAGACCGGGATTATGAAGCACATGTGCAGGATGTAGTAGAGGAAGGCACCGTTGAGTACGAGAAATAGGAACCAGGTAATATTCGTCGACCCGAGCGTTCCCGGATAACGGATGAGAGACCAGGCGAGGATTCCCCCTGCCATCAGCAGGTTGACGAAGGAGTTGGCGGCGAAGTCTCGTGTGCTGAGGAAGAAGAGGGAAGAAACGGGTCGAACCAGGTAGTAGTCGAGATCCCCCTTGTTCACGAAGATCGACAACCACCACATGTTGTTGGAGAAGACAGTCATGTGAATGGCATCGATCACCAGGTATCCCGAGACGAAGATGAAGACCTGGTCGAGAGTCCAGCCGCCAAGGAGCTTCGTGTGCTGATAGAGGACGGTGAAGAAGAGCAACTCGACAGCATAGAAGGTGGTGTCCATGACGATCCTGAACCAGAAGTCCATCCGGTATTCGAGCGCGCGGCTGAAGGAGAAGCGCAGGAAGTAGAGATAGAGCCTCAGATAGCGTCTCATCAGATCCCCACCCCCGTGTACTGCAGTTCTCCTCGCCTCCAGAAGGGCACCGCCAGGAGCGCCGTGATTCCACACCAGAGGAGGGACAGGAGCATCCCCTCAAGCCACTGGGCCTGTGTGACGAGCCCCATAGCGACACGTGCGGGGAAGTCGTAGAGGTAGATGAACGGCATCCAGGCGAGGATCGATTGTGCCCATTCGGGGAAGAGGGAGAGGGGGAGCATGCCGCCACCGAGGAGCATGGTGATGAAACGAAGCAGAACGCTGAGACTCCAGACATTCTCCGCCCAGAAGGCAACGAGCTGTGGAATCACGCTCAACATGAAGAAGAGGAGATGGCCGATGAGGATCGTCGGTAGAGCCATCAGCAACGACGTGGCGGTCACCGGCACTTCTGTGGGGATTCCGTAGACGAGAACGATCAGGGCCCCCATGGCGATCGACTGCAACAGTTCAGGGAGGACCGCCCCTGCTTGCTGAGCGTACTTGAAGAAGAAGTAGCGCGACGGGTAGAGGAGGAAGCGGCTGAGAGACCCCTCGTAGATATCTGTCGAGATTGCCATCTGGAGATCCCCGCCCCGGATGACTCGCCCCGAGAGTGAGATCAGGACGGAGTATGTGAGGATTCCTGGTAGTGACCAGCCACCGATGGTCGACGCCCCAGACTCCTGGAACATCGCTTCCCACAGATACCAGAAGACGATGAGGGTGACCACCATGTTGACGACGGTGGTGACCCAGAAGTCGACGCGGTAACTGAACAGTTTTCGAGTTTCGATGCTCATCAAGTGGATGAACAATCCAGGCCTCACCGGGGCTCCTCCGGTCGGCCTGCCATGATCCTCTCGATGGTGTCCCCGATCTCTGGCTCATCGATGGAAAGATCCGCGACAGAAAAGCGCTGGAGGAGTTCGTTTGCAGCCTCCGCGATCCGGTCACGAGGGGCACGGATCTTCACCTGGGTCTCGGAACATTCGACAACGTCCCCGAGGCGAGAGAGGTCCTCGGCATCGGGGACGGCACCGATTCCCCGGCGGAGGTGGACGAGAATCTCCTTGTAGGGGGCGTACTCTTCGATGACCCGCCGGAGGCTGCCATCGTAGACGATGCTACCCTCTCTCAAGATGATGATCCGCTTGCACAACCTCTGGATGTCCTCCATGTAGTGACTGGTGAGGAGCATCGCCGGGGAAAGTTCTGCGCGGTATTCGAGAATGAAGTCCCGGATCGCCCGCTGGGTGGTCAGGTCGAGGCCGATCGTCGGTTCATCGAGGAAGACGACCCGGGGCGAGTGCAGAAGGGCGGCGATCAGTTCCATCTTCATCCGCTCACCCAGGGAGAGGCGTCGGATCTGGACGTTCATCTCGTTGCCGATGTTGAGCATCGAAATCAGTCGACCGAGGTTCTTGCGGTACCTGTCTTCGGGAATCCGGTAAATCTCGCGCAGCAGGAGAAAACAATCGGCCGCTGGGAGGTCCCACCACAATTGCGCCTTCTGCCCCATGATCAGGGCGATCTGAGTTCGGAACGAATTTTCACGCTTCCAGGGTATGCTGCCGAGCACTCTCGCCTCACCCGAGGTCGGGTGAATAATCCCCGAGAGCATCTTCAACAGAGTCGTCTTCCCGGCACCGTTGGCGCCGATCAGGCCAACGATTTCGCCCTCGGCAACGGAGAAGGTCGAGCCGGAAACGGCGACCTTCTCGATCCACTCGCGGCGGAAGAGAGCTCTAATCGAGGAGGTAAGCCCGGGTTCACGTTTGTGGACCCGGAACACCTTGCGCAGGTTCTGGACCTTGATCACCGCTGGTTCCTCTTTCCGTCGAGTGAGGCGAGGTTAGCGGTGTTGAGAGTGGAGGTAAACCTCCCCTCTGGTGAGGTGGGGCCCGGGCTGGCCAGGGACGCGGTTACGCTTGTTTGCGGCCGTGCCCTTTCCTATAATTCCGCCTCTCTGGCCGGTTCACGACATGACCGCTCTTGCCGCGATGGGCGAGAGGGTTGGTCGACCCTTCTCCAGGCGTCAACGGTTCGGTGAATCGACAGGCGTGGACGCGCTCCGGAGCAAGCAGGAGATCAGCTCAGAAAGGCAGTTTGATGAAAGACTCCGAGGCCATTGTCGAGAGTATCGATCGTGTTGCGGTCGTCGGCGCGGGCACAATGGGCAACGGAATCGCCCAGGTGTTCGCCCAGTCAGGCTACCCGGTAACGGTGATCGACCCCTTTGAGGAGGCCTTGCAGAAGGCCCGTGGAACGATCGAGACTAACCTCGGACGCTTCGTGAAGAAGGAGAAGATCACTTCCGATGAGGCGCAAGCGGCCCTCGGAAGAATCGCCTTCGAAACCGACATCAAGGCAGCAGATGGAGTTCAGTGGGGGATCGAAGCGGTCCCCGAATCAGAAGAATTGAAGAAGGAGGTCCTACAGCGCCTCGATGCCGCTGTTGCCGATGGGGGTGTGATCGCCAGCAACACCTCGTCGATCTCCATCACGCGGTTGGCGGCGTTCACCGGGCGCCCCGAAAATTTTGTCGGGATGCATTTCTTCAACCCTGTACCGATGATGAAACTGGTCGAGGTGATTCGCGGCCACAAGACTTCCGATGCTGTCCTCGAAGCGACCTGCGAACTCTCGAAAAAACTGGGGAAATCCCCCGTCGAGGCGAACGACTTTCCCGGCTTCATCGCCAACCGGATTCTCGGCCCGATGCTCAATGAGGCCATCTTCTGCCTGATGGAGGGGGTGGCCCGGCCGGAGGCGATCGACGAGGTTATGAAACTGGGAATGGGCCATCCGATGGGACCACTCGCTCTCGCTGATTTCATCGGGCTCGATGTCTGCCTCAACATCCTCGAGGTTCTCCATAAAGAACTGGGTGACCCGAAGTACCGACCCTGCCCTCTGCTGCGAAAGATGGTCGCAGCGGGCGACCTAGGCCGTAAGAGTGGCCGTGGTTTCTACGACTACTCGTAGCGGGCGAGGAAGGAAGCGTGATGTTCCCCGAACTCTCTGGGAGTCAACTGCAACTGAGGGACACCGCCAGGGAATTTGCAGACAAGATCCTGATCCCCAACGCCGATCACCACGATCAGAGGGAGGAATTCCCCAGGGAGAACATCGACAAACTCGCCGAACTCGGGTTTCTCGGCCTGGTTGCGCCAGAGTCCTTCGGCGGCCTCGAACAGAATTACGTCACTCTGTGCGTGGTTCTCGAGGAGTTGAATCGTGGCTGCGCCTCCACCGGGATCACCGTCTCGGTGCACAACTCCCTCTTCACCGGACCCCTGCTTGCCTTCGGGAACGAAGAGCAGCACGAGCGCTGGCTCCCCAGGGTCACCAACGGCGAGGTTCTTGGTGCCTATGCCATCACCGAACCGGACCACGGCTCAGATGCGGCGTCGATCGAGACCACCTGTCGAAAGGATGGTGACGGTTACATCCTGAATGGGACCAAGGCATGGATCACCAACGGTTCCGAGGCGGGCCTCATCATCACCTTCGCGACCCTCGAGTCCTCCCTCGGCTCGAAGGGAATCTGCGCCTTCATCATCGAGAGCGATATGCCTGGATTCTCGGTCGGCAAGAAGGAGAAGAAACTCGGGATCCGCGCATCAGACACGGTCCAACTGCTTTTCGAGGATCTCGAGGTACCCGCTTCGAACCTCCTCGGAGAGGAGGGACAGGGCTTCAAGATCGCGATGCACACCCTCGATGGCGGACGGATCGGGATCGCCAGCCAGGGCGTCGGGATTGCCCAGGCCTGTCTCGATGCGTCCCTCGAGTTCGCCGGCGAAAGGGAGATGTTCGGACGCCTGTTGCAAGACAATCAACTGGTGTCCCACAGGATTGCGGAAGTGGCGACAGAGATCGATGCCGCGAGGCTGCTGATGCTGCGCGCCGCCTCGTTGAAGGACGCAGGCATGCCCTATGGCATGGAGGCGGCGATGGCGAAACTGTTTGCTTCGGAGACAGCCAACCGTGCCGCGCACCACGCCATCGAGATTCTCGGAGGAATCGGCGTCTCTCATGGGCACAAGGTCGAGCGCCTCTTCCGAGATGCGAAGATCACGGAGATTTACGAGGGAACGAGTGAGATCCAGAGACTGGTGATCTCTCGCCATTTCAGGACTTGAAGCAGGAGACCCCGAAGATGGCTACATTCGATGTGGAGACCCTTGTCGCCGGTATCAAGGCTGGAGAGTCTCGTGCCATCGCCCAGGGGATCAGCGCCATCGAGGACGAAACATACGATACCGACCATCTCATCTCGTCTCTTCCGCCAAGCCCGAATTGTGTGCGCATCGGAGTGACAGGTGCAACCGGTGTCGGCAAGAGTTCGCTGCTCGCACGGATCGTTCCATCACTTCTGGAGCGAGGGGAGCGCGTTGCGGTGCTCGCCGTCGATCCCACCAGCCCCCTCAGCGGCGGGGCATTGCTGGCCGATCGGGTTCGCATGCCTGCAGATCTGGGTTCAGGAGCGTTTTTCCGCAGCGTTGCGAGTCGCCACGGCAGTGGCGGTGTCGCTGCCTGTACCGACGATGCGGCGGAACTTCTCGCTCGTGCGGGTTTCTCCATTGTCCTCGTGGAGACGGTCGGGGTCGGACAGCTCGATATGGAGGTCGCCGAGGAGACCGACGATGTATGGCTGCTCCTGTCACCGGAATCAGGGGATGTGATGCAGTTGCTCAAGAGTGGTGTCCTCGAAGTGGCGAATCAACTTGTGATTCACAAGGGAGACCGACCTGGTGCCGGTCGTCTATTGCGACTCGCCGAGGAGATGTGCCGCGAGCAGGAAGCTCCGGCGCCGTTGATGGTCAGCAGTCGAGATGATGCCGGAGTCGACGAACTGGTCGAACGTCTCCTGGATCGAGTCGAGGGAATCCGGAGAGCCCCCGATGCCGGGAGCGAGAGGCGCAGGCTCCTGCGTCGGTTACGACGCGCGACAGAGAAGCGCTGGATCTCCCAGGGACTCGACAGGGCCGGGGGAGAGGATTCATTCGAGCAGATTGCCGGGGAAATTCTTTCGCAACGTCTGACCATCCAGGAAGCGCTCGACCGTCTGGCCCCCCCGGAGAGATGAAATTTTGCCGGGCCACTGCTGGTGGCTCAGGAAGGAAGACGACTTGATTCGCTTCGAGGAAGAACACCACGAGATTCGCGACATGGTCGCAGATTTCTCTGATAACGAACTGGCGCCACGAGCGACGGCTCTCGATGAATCCGGTGGTTCCCCTCGAGAGAACCTGAAAAAACTGGCCGAGACGGGAATGCTCGGGGTCACCGTTCCCGAAGATCTGGGTGGGGCGGGTCTCGATCTTCTGACGGCAGTGCTCGTCGTGGAAGAACTCGCCCGCGGGTGCGCATCGACTGCAGCGGTGGCTCAGGTGCATCTCTTCGATGCGACCACGTCGCTTCTGGTACAAGGGAGCGATGAACAGAAGCAGCGCTTCCTTCCTTCACTGGCTTCAGGAGATTCTCTGGCAACCGTGGCGCTGGTCGAACCTGGGGCAGAATCCGACGCCGGATCGATCGCGACCACCGCGACACCCTGCGATGGCGGCTGGAAAATCTCCGGCAGCAAGACCTTTGTCATCGGGGCCATTGAATCCGGGCTGCTGCTGACCGTCGCAAGGACCGAGAAGGGAAGTGGGGTTGCTGGCCTGGCATTCTTCGCTTTCGACCCCGGGACTTCCGGAGTGGTGATGAGACCGAGAAGTGGAATGCTCGGGCTGCGCGGGGCTGCGATCGCTGACATCTCCCTCGAAGGAGTGATCCTTCCCGAGGATGCCATGCTCGGGGGAGAAGGCGGCCATTCACCAGCGATCATGCGCACTCTCGAGAGATCCCGGATCGGGGCGGCTGCGGTCGCCATCGGCGTCGCCCGGGGTGCGATAACCGAAGCCCTCGGCTACGCCTCCGAGCGCAGGGCGTTCGGCAGGACCATCGATCGTTTCGGGGCTGTCCGCGGGATGATCGGCGATGCCACCGTTGCCATCGAAACGGCAAGAATGATGACGTACAGGGCGGCAAGCCTCTGTGATCGAGGGGCGACCATTGCCCGGGAGGCGTCCTTTGCCAAGTTGTCGGCAAACCGGGCTGCTTATCTGGCGACGAAGAGTTCGGTACAAATCCTCGGCGGAAATGGGTTCTCCAGGGAGTACCCCGTCGAACGGATGTTTCGCGATGCCCAGACGCTGGGGATCTACTCCGGTTCCGATGATCTGCACCGGATGCTGATCGCCCGTTCGCTGATCGGAGAGCGATCATGAGCCGTATCGTCATTCTCGATGCCAGGAGAACTCCCATCGGCAAGTTTCTCGGCGGTCTCTCATCGCTCTCAGCCGCAGACCTGGGGGTCGCCGTCGTCGAACCCCTCCTCCAGCGGGCCGGTCTCGATCCTTCCGAGGTGAGCGAACTGATCTTCGGCTGCGCCAGACAGGCTGGGGGAGGACCCAACGTCGCACGTCAGGTTGCGGTTCGTTCGGGAATCTCCGAGTCGAGCACCGCCCTGACGGTGAACATGGCGTGTGGATCGGGGCTCCTCGCGCTGATCGCGGGGAGAGACGCCATCGCCACCGCCGAGGCGTCGATGATGGTGGTCGGGGGGACCGAAAGCATGAGCCGTCTTCCGTACTACATCGAAGGACTGCGCGATGGACTTCGTCTCGGCCAGGGGGAACTGGTCGATGGGATGTACCGCGATGGATTCCACTGCCCCCTCGCCGATCAGTTGATGGGGGGGACGGCCGAGAATCTGGCCCAGGAGTATGACATAAGTCGTGAAGAACAGGATACCTACGCCGTCGAGTCCCAGCGCCGTTGCCAGGTTGCCAGGGAAGAAGGGCGTTTTGCCTCGGAGATCGAGCCGGTCGAGGTTCGTCAGCGCAAGGGTACGATCACCGTCGATAAGGACGAGCACCCACGCGACGATGTCACCATCGATGGAATGGCGAAGCTGAAACCTGTCTTCAAGGAGGATGGAACGATTCACGCCGGCAATGCCTCGGGGATCACCGATGGGGCGGCGGCACTCCTTATTGCCAGCGAGGAAACCGCCACACGTCTCGGTCTCGAGCCGATCGCCATCGTCGGCGCCTCGGCTCGTGCCGGTGTCGAACCTCGCAGGATGGGCATCGGACCGGTCCCTGCCATCGCCAAGCTGTTGGAGAAAACGGGTGCCACCCTCGCCGATTTCGACCTGATCGAGCTCAACGAGGCGTTCGCCGCCCAGGTGATCGCCTGCGACCGCGAATTGAGTCTCGACAGGGAGCGTCTCAACGTCAACGGTGGGGCGATTGCCCTCGGTCACCCCATCGGCGCGACCGGTGCGCGCATCGTCGTCACTCTCGTTCACGAGTTGCGCCGCCGCGGCGGCGGGCGTGGACTGGCGACCCTCTGCATCTCAGGTGGTCAGGGCCTCGCCCTCGATGTCGAGGTTCTCGCGCCATAATGATTGGTCTGAAGATGAACAGCAAGAAACGCCGCATCGTGGTGAACATTCCCGGTCTGTGGAACGTCAAGGTCGGCTTCGGCATGGGGCTGATCGGCATCGGTGCGTTGATCCTGCGATTTCCCGACATCCTCCAGTACGCTCTGGCGCTGCTCCTGATCGTCGCTGGCGTCGGCCTGACCGTCTCGGGGGTTCGCAACCGCTCGGCGGTTTCGACCCGGACGCCGAAGCAAGGCGACGTCGAGGTGATGGAGTGAAGCGCCGGCCCCGACGGGGGGGCCGGCGTCGGGGCTCACTCTTTCAATGAAGCCTCGATGAAGCGCGCCACCTCGATGACTTCCTTGACCTGCCGGGGCCGACCGCGGACCACCAGAACCTCCTTGCCCGTCTGGAGATCACCGACGGTGCAGATGATGGCTCTCGGCTTATCGATCAGGGTGTTGAGGACCTTCAGGACCTCCTTCCCCGGGATGTTGCCGGAGAGGGGAATCCTCTCCAGTTGCAGTCCCGTCTTCTTTTCCTGGGGAGAGGGGGGCGCTGGGGTGGACTCCCGGCTGGGGGGCAAGGAGGGTCGGGGGGGCACGCTCCGGCGTCGCGAACTGCGAGAATAATGAAGCCGGGACTCGTTCGAAAAGTGCACCACCACCGCCTCGGAGCCATCGCCGACCTGGACCTCCTGCAGAGATATTCCGTTCACCTCCAGGATCGTCTCGATCATCGCCAAACTGAGAGATTCGATGGCACTGGGCAACCAGATGGAGCGGGTGGGAAGGTAAGCGCGTCTCGTTGACCACGAGGAGAATTGCTTGCTGTCGAGGACCGCCGGGATCTCCGAAATTTCCTGGAAGCGGAGAATCATCTCCAGAGCGGTGGCTGCCGGGAACTGGCGATGTTCATCGGCGGTGGGATTGTCGTTCGAGACTTCATCGCCTGGGAGAGCCACGGCCTTCTCGACGGCGGGATCACAGGGGGTGATGGGAGGGACTGGACCACTCTCGCCGTCGGCGATGGCGACGCCGGTGGCGGCGGTGATCGCCGCCATGATGATGAGAGTGAGAAACGGGAGAGGAGAGAATCGAGTGCTCATCAGGCACATGCCTTCCTTCGGCTGGGCGGGCAAACCTGCGGGCAGGAGGGTGAGAGCATCGGCTGTGCCAGAAAACAGGGGGTCGGTGGGGTAAGAATCCCCTGGAGAGAAGGGATCATCGGGGAACGGGCTGATCTGAGGTGGCCGGTGTAGTCATATCAAACAGTCAGGAAGTTCACTGGCGCCGGTGATCGATGAGGACCAGGCGGCGCATCACCTCGTCGCCGGGAATCTGGTAGACCTCATCTAGAGCGACGAATAGGTGGCGCTTCCACAAGAGCCCGCGCACCGCCTCGAGTTCCTTGTCGACGGCGGGGCCCTTCCACAACAGCAGGGGGCCGAACCAGCTGTGGGTGCACCACTGGAGGATCTTCTCGACGGGGCCGACCGCCCTCGCCATCACCAGGTCGACGTTCTTGCGGTGGTCACGGACCCAATCCTCGAAGCGACCCCACACGCAGTGGACACGACTGGAGAGCCCCAGTTCGACCACCACCTCCTCGAGGAAGCGGACCTTCTTTCGAGTCGAGTCGATCAGAGTCACCTCCAGGTGAGGGCAAGCGATGGCGATCGCCAGCCCCGGGTAGCCAGCGCCACTGCCGAGGTCGACGACGTGGCGGAAGATCTCCTCCCCCCCCTCGGCGAGGAGTGGTCTGGCGGCGAGGGAGTCGATGGCGTGCTTGCGCGCCATCTCCTCCGGTTCGACGATGGTGGTCAGGTTCATCGAGCGGTTGCGGGTTCGGACACGCCAGGCGTGGTGGGCGAGACCAGGGCGCGCGTAGTCGGGAGCGAAGAAGTCGAGTTCGCCGATGAATCGCTCGCTGAATTCCAGTTCGGTGAGCGGGTCAGCCTCGGAGGGATCTTCTCGGAGCTGTCTATCTTCTGGGGTTTTCTCCGCCAAGCCTTCTCCCTTCGAAGAGATGAGACTAGCCGCGAGGCGGTCCCTCCACAACGGTACTTCCTCAGGTGGTGCGTTGACGCTACGATGAGACACCTGCCCCGCGGGAAGGAGGCGATCGATGACCGCTACGAGAAGATCGAAAAGTGGCCATTCGATCGAGCCGATCGATGGCGACAGGCTGAGGATCCTCTGCGAGCGCCTCACCCCCGAGCAGTACCACATCACCCAGAAGGCGGGCACCGAGGCGCCCTTCTGCGGCGGCTTCCTCGAAAGTTTGGGGGCGGGGATCTATCTGTGCGTCATCTGTCATTTGCCCCTCTTCAGTTCCGATGCCAAGTTCGACTCGGGCACAGGCTGGCCGAGTTTCTTCAAAGGCTTCGACAGGGAGCATGTTGTCGAGAAGCAGGACACCAGCCACGGGGTGGAACGCACCGAGATCTGCTGTGGTCGCTGCGATGCCCACCTCGGGCATCTCTTCCCCGACGGTCCCGATCCAACAGGGCTGCGTTACTGCCTCAACTCCGTCTCCCTCGAGTTCTCTCCCGAGGGGGAGGAACCGGCCACCGAGGCGCCAGGAACCAATCCCGGACACCCGCGGGCTTTCTTTGCCGGCGGCTGATTCTGGGGAATGGAGGACCGCTTCGCGGCCCTCGACGGCGTCGTCGACGCGGTCGCCGGCTACATGGGTGGAAAGAGCGAGAACCCCACCTATCAGCAGGTGTGCAACGATGAGACAGGCCACGCCGAGACCGTCGAGGTCACCTTCGATCCCAGAACAATCGATTACCACCAGCTCCTCGAGACCTTTTTCGAGAATCACGATCCGACCACCAGCAATCGCCAGGGCCCCAACGTAGGAAGTCAGTACCGCTCCACCATCTTCTGCGTTCACACCGAAGAGGCTGAGGCCGCCAGGGAAGTGATCGAGGGAATGCGCGCTCGCGGAGCCTTCGGCGGTCGAGAAATCGTTACCGAGGTCGTACACCCGGCACCGTGCTTCTGGAAGGCAGAGGATCACCACCAGGATTATCACGCCAGGCACCGAGGGTCCTGCGAGATCTGAACGCCGTTCCCCTTGGCGGTGGGACCAGGTGTCGGAATCAGTCCTCCGCTGACTCAATTGACTCCGGTGAAAGTTGAGTACCCGGAGGAAAATTGGTGGGCTTCGGCCGCACTCGCTCCTGCAAACGATAGAATACAGGCGTCACAATTTATCGCGATCATCACTACCCCAGGAGGGGTCAGGAGGGTGCTGATGGCCTGAGTGTTTATCGATCGAAATTGTGAGGCGCCCTGTGAAAATATATTTCTTCATCCTGCTGCTATCTGTCTTCTCCTGGCTGTTTATTTCCGCGACCGCGGAGGCGCAGCCGGTCACCCCGACCATCCTCCACATCTTTGATGGCCAATCTTCTGGAGGCCTGTTTGGCAATGCTGTCAGCGGAGTCGGTGACATCAACGGCGATGGTTTCGACGATGTCATCGTCGGGGAACCCCTCGATGACAGCAACGGCGCCGCCTCTGGCAGCGTCCGCGTTTTTTCAGGCGCGGACGGCTCCATCCTCCACAACCTCGTTGGCGATTCCGCTGGCGACCTGTTTGGTCAATCGGTAAGCGGAACTGGAGACGTCAACGGTGATGGCGTCCCTGATTTCATCGTCGGCGCCTACTGGGCTGACAACAACGGATACAACTCAGGAAGTGCTCGCGTCTTCTCTGGCCTCGACGGTTCAGTCCTGTACGTCTTCGAGGGTGATTCTTATGGCGACTTCTTCGGCTTTTCGGTGAGTTCCTCCGGAGACGTCAACGGCGATGGCGTTCCCGATTTCATCATCGGGGCCTACTGGGACGACAACAGCGGCAACTATTCCGGCAGTGCACGTGTCTATTCCGGTTTCGATGGCAGCAATCTCTATACTTTCGAAGGAGATTCTGCTGGAGATGGATTTGGTGTCTCGGTGAGCGGAGCTGGCGACGTCAACGGAGATGGATTCGCCGATCTCATCATCGGGGCGTGGGGAGACGACAGCAACGGCCTGAATTCTGGCAGCGCGCGGGTTTTCTCCGGTGCCGACGGCTCCATCCTCTACACCCTCCTCGGCGAGTCTGCCGGCGACGCCTTCGGCTATTCGGTGAGCGGAACTGGAGACATCGATGGCGATGGATTCTCCGATTTCATCGTCGGAGCATATCGCGATGACAACAACGGTGAGGATTCTGGCAGCGCCCGGGTCTTCTCCGGAATAGATGGATCCATCATCATTGCCTTGAGCGGCGATGCCGCCGGTGACCAGTTTGGCAACTCGGTCAGTGGCGCTGGAGATGTCAACGGCGATGGCCATCTCGATTTCATCGTCGGGGCGTACGAGGATGACAACAACGGTATCGGATCAGGCAGCGCACGGGTATTTTCCGGTGGCGACGGTTCGATTCTCTGTACCTTTTCAGGTGAGTCCGAATCGGACCTGCTCGGCCGCTCGGTGGCCGCAGCCGGCGACGTCAATGGTGATGGCTACGCCGATGTCATCGTCGGTGCGGTCTGGGATGACAACGCCAGCCTGAATTCCGGCAGCGCCTGCGTGCTCTCCCTCGCTCCAGCACTCTTCAGACGGGGAGATCTCAACGGCGATGGTTCCTTCGATCTGGCCGATCCGATCCGGGCTCTGATGCAGTTCATGGGCTCTCTCGACAATTCGTGCTTCGATGCGAGCGATGCCAACGACGATGGGCAGATCAACATCGCCGACCCGATAGCCATGCTCAACGCCATCGTTCTGGGAGGATCTTCCCCCCCCGACCCCGGTCCCTCGGCCTGTGGTCCCGACCTCACCCCTGACAGCCTCAACTGCGAAACCTACACCGGTTGTCCCTGAGGGTACCTCCCTCCTCCGAAACTCCGTCAGCGAGATGAAGATGGACTCCAGCCACCGCCGTCAGCTGTGAATCACACCGCGAGCATCGATCGGCCCGGTGCCCGTTTTGTGGTGCGCTCTCGCCACGCAGGCGATCCCCTCGGTCAGCATCCACAACTGCAGCAGGATGCCGAAACCGAGCACGAGTACCTGTGGCCACTTCACTACATCGGCGCCGAGCAGCCCCTGCATCTGGCTGATGGCTGCCCAGCCGACGGTGATGGTGAGAAAGCAGAGGGGCAGTAGCGTCGGTAAAATCGGACGTCCTCGGAGCGCCAGCCAGGCGGTCAGCACCACCAGCGTGAGACTGGCCAGCAGCTGGTTGGTGACGCCGAAGATGGGCCACAGCACAAGTCCGCCGGTGCCGCCCTGTCCCGCCAGCAGTGCCAGTGCCGCCGCCGAGATGACCGCGATGGCGGTGGCGACTTGGCGGTGAGCCAGTGCAGTGAATCCGGTGGCTCGCGCCAGCTCCTCGACGACGTAGCGCTGGATGCGAGTGGCGCTGTCCATCGTGGTGGCGGCAAAGGAGATGATGACGACGGTGATGACGGTGGCGAGAAACTCAGGGTTGAAAAACGGAGCCGCAGCCCCGATGAAAGCGGCTCCACCGTGGATGAAACCGGAGAGCCGAGCCAGCAAGGAGCCCTTGCCGACCCAGTCGGCGGAATACTGGGCCGCCCACTCACCACCGTTGGCAAAACCGGCCGCCGAGACGCAACACAGGATGACGATCACCGCCAGGCCGCCTTCGAGCACCATGGCACCAAAGCCGACGCTGCGAGCATCGCGTTCGCTGGCGAGTTGCTTGGAGGTGGTACCACTGGCGACCATGCAGTGGAAACCGCTGACCGCCCCGCAGGCGATGGTGATGAACAGAAATGGAAACAACAGCGGCGCATCCGTAGGAGGAGAGGGATTGATGGCGGGAGCGACGATCTCCAGCTGTGGGCCACCGGTGATAGAAAGCACCACCATTCCTGCGAGCAGCGCGCCGAGCGCCACGAGCAACTGGTGCGAGTTGATGGCATCGCGCGGTTGCAAGAGTTTCTGCACCGGCAAGACGCTGGCGATCCAGGAGTAACCGAACAGCATCAGCAGCCAGAAGAGTCCGGCGTTCTGTGCCAGCCAGTCGCCGGCACCACTGTCGCCCCAGTCGAAGGCAAGGAAGGAGCGCACGCTGTCGGTGGAGCCGATGCCGATGCAGCCGTACATAACCAGCAGCGCCAGCCCACTCCATAGCGCCAGCGATTTGCCACGCAGCAGCTGCCAGCCGACCAGGATCGCCAGAGGGATCTCGATCCACACCGCCAGGATGCTCTCGGGGCGGGCGACAAACAAACTGGCGATGACGAAGGCGAACACCGCCAGCACCACCCACAACGCCAGAAAGATGAAGATCAGAAACAACAGCCGAACCCTGGGCGAGAGGATCTCGGCGCACAGATCGCCGATGCTGCGGCCCTGGTTTCTCGCCGACAGCACCAGCGCTCCGAGATCGTGTACCGCACCGATCAGCACCGACCCGAACACCACCCACAGCAGCGCCGGCAGCCATCCCCAGGTGACCGCAACCGCCGGTCCGACGATCGGCCCGGCACCGGCGATGGTGACGTAGTGGTGGCCGAACAGGATGGAACGCTTCGTCGGTACGAAGTCGACGCCGTTTTCCAGGCTTCGACTCGGCAGCTGGTCATCGGAGATTTCGCCGACTCCGAAGACCCTGGATGCGACCCAACTGCCGTAGAAGCGATAGCCGAGCCAGAGCACGAGAGCGCTGGCGATGGCGAGGGTGGTGACGTTCATCGCGCCTCCTCCGGGGCAGCGTCAGGGTAGTCGCGAGGGTCCCGATGCCCAAGAGCACCTTGCGGCTTCCTCGACCCTTGGGGATACTCCGGCGGGGAACCGACCCAGCAACGAGGAGGATGATGGGCAGCGACCGCGACAGCGCTCGGCGCTACTGGCACAGCAATCTGAGGATCATCGCCATTCTCCTGTCGATCTGGGCCCTCGTCTCCCTCGGCTTTGGCATCGTCCTGGCGCCCTTCCTCGATCAATTCACCCTCCCTGGCACAGGATTTCCCCTTGGCTTCTGGTTCGCCCAGCAGGGCTCCATCTTCACCTTCGTGATCCTGATCTTCGTCTACGTCAGGTGGATGAACCGTCTCGATGATGAATACTGTTCCGACGAGGAAGACGAGTGATGGGAGTCACTGCCTGGACTGCACTGCTGGTCGGCGCCTCGTTTCTCCTCTACATCGTCATCGCCATCCGTTCTCGGGCCAGCAGCACCCGAGAATTCTACATCGCAGGGCAACACGTCCCGCCTTTGGCAAACGGCATGGCGACCGCAGCGGACTGGATGAGTGCTGCATCGTTCATCTCGATGGCGGGGATCATCTCCTTCAGTGGCTACGACGGTTCCGTCTACCTGATGGGCTGGACCGGTGGCTATGTGCTGCTGGCGCTGTTGCTGGCGCCGTACCTGCGCAAGTTCGGCAAGTACACCGTGCCTGACTTCATTGGTGAGCGGTATTACTCCCAGACCGCTCGGCTGGTGGCGGTGGTCTGCGCCATCTTCATCTCCTTCACCTACGTCTCCGGCCAGATGCGCGGGGTGGGAGTCGTCTTCAGCCGCTTCCTCGAGGTCGATGTCAGTATTGGGGTGCTCATCGGAATGGCGGTCGTCTTCATCTACGCCGTACTCGGTGGGATGAAGGGAATCACCTATACCCAGGTCGCTCAGTACTGCGTGCTGATCTTCGCCTTCATGGTGCCGGCGATATTCATCTCGTTGCATGTGGCCGGCACGGTGATCCCACAGATCGGTTTCGGCGCCATCCCGTCGGGATCCGAAGTGAGTTTGTTGGCGCGACTCGATGGGCTCCATGAGGAACTCGGCTTCTCTCCCTATACCAGCGGCACTGGGAACACCCTCAATATGCTTGCCATCACTTTCGCTCTGATGGTCGGCACCGCCGGTCTGCCCCATGTCATCATCCGCTTCTTCACCGTGCCGACCGTGCGCGATGCCCGCAAATCGGCGGGCTGGGCGCTGCTCTTCATCGCCATCCTCTACACCACAGCACCGGCGGTGGCGGTTTTTGCCCGAACCAACTTGATCGACACCGTCGAGAACAAGAACTACTTGGAGATCCCCGACTGGTTTCGCAAGTGGGAGGACACCGACCTGATCGCATGGGTCGACAAGGACGGGGATGGGCGTGTGAAATACCGCGGCGGAAACGCTCTCGATCCGGTCAAACCCATTTTTATCGACGAGCGTGGGGCAAGTGGCGAGCGTTTATTGGCGAACTCGGAGACCTCCAACGATAACGAACTGTACGTCGATCGCGACATCATGGTGCTCGCCAATCCCGAGATCGCAGCACTGCCCAACTGGGTCATCGCCCTGGTCGCCGCCGGTGGATTGGCGGCGGCGCTGTCGACGGCGGCGGGCCTGCTGCTGGTCGTTTCCACCTCCATTTCCCACGACCTGCTGCGCAAGTGGTTGCGACCCGATCTCTCGGACAAGGAAGAACTGCGTGCAGCTCGCATCGCAGCCGGTGCGGCGGTGTGTGTCGCTGGTTATCTGGGAATCAACCCGCCAGGCTTCGTCGCCGAGGTTGTCGCCTTTGCCTTCGGGCTGGCCGCCGCCAGTTTCTTCCCGGCGATTTTGATGGGGATCTTCATGAAGCGGATGAACCGCGAGGGCGCCATCTCCGGCATGGTGGTGGGGCTGGTCTTCACCGCCGGCTATATCATCTACTTCAGATTCCTTCATCCTGAACTCGACAACGCCGAGAACTGGTGGTGGGGGATCTCGGCGAAGGGGATCGGCACCATCGGCATGCTCTTCAACTTCACGGTCGCAGGGGTCGTCCGGTCCTTCACCCCCGATCCTCCCGCAGAGGTGCAGAAACTGGTCGAATCGCTGCGCTTGCCGCGCTGATGGAGATGGAAATTCGATGACCTGCTGGCGTCTTCTGGCTCTGTTGCTGTTCCCCCTGCTCATTGCCTCGGCGGCGGTGGAGATGGATGAGCCGCGGATC
>JYMV01049672.1_pt1 | contig 19906 bp, 15 predicted proteins | sample 338911 | NCBI WGS metagenome assembly JYMV01 (sample SAMN03354496, study PRJNA234377) | hydrothermal vent metagenome | biome: Deep sea; feature: Hydrothermal plumes at the Eastern Lau Spreading Center, Western Pacific Ocean; material: Seawater | place: Tonga | collected 2009 | depth 2000 m m
TTCAAGCCGAGATCGCATAGCCTGGTATCGCGCGTGACTGGAAATCACGTGGGTTCGTCCCGCGGGAGTTCAAATCTCCCTCTCGGCGCTCCAATTAGCCTGATATCATACTCAGCGACTTTCACTTGGTTTTCACTCTCGCTAGGCGCAAGAGTTCTTGTGGCCAACACCCTGCCACAAGCATGGCTGAGCCGTTAGCGTCCGATGATGCTGGCTCGGCAGATGTGGTTGAGAAAGGAAAACTCCCCAGACTCTCGGAAATTGAGAAGAGTGGGTGGGCCGAGGAACTCCACCCCTCGATGGCCGGTATCGACGATTTGCAACAGGAGTTCGTCTACCATTGGAAACTATTGCGAGAAACCTGGTCGGTACTACATTACCGGGCACTGATAGTTGGAATTCTAGCATTCTGGGTCGGCAGTCTGAGTTCCGACCTGCTCAGCGGCGGTGACCCCTTCATCTCAGGCCTTCCGGGAATTCGCAATGTTGACGGCCTGAGTTTCTTCCAGATATTGCTCAGCATGGCCCTATGGGTTTGGTTCATCGTCCAGATCTGGAATTTATTCCCGATAATGAAAGGCCATACGATGAATATGCTATGCGCGTGGTTGGCAGGAATGATATCGATGATTCTATTTCATGTCGCCACGCCTAATTTCCCGTTCGATTTCATCATCGGAGAGATGCTCGGGGGATTGGTCGGAATTTTCGTGATGGTTTTTCTCGCTTTCATCGTCGGGCGAGCGGTATTGGAGACCAGGGATGAACATGTGACCGTCCGCCATTTCTCTGAAGATGTGCGCAAAATGGATGAATCGATAGCTGAGCATAGCCTGACCGCGTGGTCGGTATCGGTGGGTGTGTGGTTGGTTCTGGTGTTGGTGAATACCTGGAGCGGGGTGCATTTCGTCGCCGACCGATTTGCCGATGACGAGAGTCTGCTGGTACTCCATCTCTTGACCGGCCCTCTGGTGGTGCTTGGACTGATGCACATTCTATGGTTCCCGCAATTGATGCTCGGGGTTGGAGATACCAAGGTCCTGTCGAAGCGGGCACGACTCACCGCCGGAACTGCAGAAATCAAATCTGTAGACTCACCAGATAGTTCATCAGACCAGCCAGCCGAGGTGCCTTCAAACCGCGATACCAGTGACGATGACGAAGTCAGCGATGCCGTAGGTGAATGTCCGGAATGCCATGAAACGGCGCCAATCTTCCGTCATGGTGATGGCGAACCTGGGGCGCCTTGCCCGAAGGAAAATTGTCAGGGCAGTGGTGCACCCAACTCGCATTGCAACCTCTGTAAGACTACTATTTCAAGTCGGTGGACCTGTTCAAATTGTGATGTGAACGCACCATTGGTCGATTACCTGCCGGATGGTGATGCATGGTGAAAGTAACCGATTTTTCCGCCCTTCGAACTGACTTTCCTACGCTATGCGCTGATGACCCGCCGATTTACTTTGATAGCGCCTGTATGACATTACGACCCGATAGCGTCATCGCGGCAATTCAGAATTACTACCATGAACATCCCTCATGTGGCGGACGGAGCGTACACCGCTATGCGATGGCGGTAACGCGTAAGGTTATGGAATCGAGGCGGAAATTGGCTGCCTTCATCAACGCCCCACACCACGATGAAATGATATTCACAAAAAATGCCACCCAATCTCTGAACCAGATTGCCAAGGGTCTTTCTTGGAACAAAGGAGATGTGGTGCTGACCAGCGACCGGGAGCACAACAGCAATTTAGTGCCGTGGTTACAGTTGGAGCGTGAACATGGCGTCGACCACAGAGTGGTTCCAAGCCTTGACGACAATACCTTCGATACCGAGATATTTGAGCAGATGTGTGCTGAGGCTGGCGCCGATTTGAAAGTGGTTTCACTACCTCAGGTCGGCAATTTGGACGGTGTCGAATTCCCGATAAAAGAGGCCTGTAAAATCACCCATGACCACGGCGGGCTGATGGTAGTCGATGCGGCACAATCAGCCCCTCATATGCCGGTTGATGTCCAGTCATTAGGGGTTGATTTCATCGCCTTTTCCCTGCACAAAATGCTCGGCCCTTCGGGAATGGGCGCGCTGTGGGGGCGCAAGGAATTACTCGATGACCTGCGTACCATTTCCGCCGGCGGAGATACTGTTTCATGGTCGAGATATACAGATTTTGAATGGTCTCAGCCACCGCATAAATTCGAGGGTGGGCTAGATAATTACGCCGGCATCCTCGGCTCGGCGGCGGCAATTGATTATCTGAACGAACTTGACCTCGACGCCATCCATCGACACGAAGTGAATCTCAATAAAATAGTCTCAGCCGGAGTTCGAGATTTAGACGGTATTGAGATAATCGGCCCTGATGATGCGGCCCAGCGAGGCGGAATATGCTCGATGCTTATACACGGTCAAGATGCCCACGACCTGGCGATTATTCTCGACGAGGCGGGCGGTTGTATGGTTCGCAGTGGGATGCACTGTGTCCACTCGTGGTTCCTCGACAAAGGGTATGAGGAAGGGTCGTTACGGGCGTCTTTCTACTTCTATAACACCGAGGAGGAAGCAAAGGCTTTCGTCGATATTTTCGGAGAGATTCACGCCTCATTATTTTGAAGAATATAGGCGACGGATTGAAACCTAGAAGATGCGTGGCAAGTTCGGCGAAAACCATGGATGATGACCAACTACCTCCACTTCCGCCATTGATAAGTGAGATGGGGGGAGCACTGTCGCCCCCAGATGATGCAGTGATTCCGCGCGAGACACTATTGGATAATGACCTTGAAACACTGCGCGCATTCGTTGCCATATTGGTGATTATCACCATTATAATCACCGGCGCGGTGGTAGGAATCACCGTCAGGAATTGGCTTGAGGGAGAAATAATCGAAGGTGCGAGCGTAGAACTTACTGCTCGGGCGCACCAATACAAGGTACTGGTGGAATTCGACAAGACCAGAGGCTTCACCGGTGATGGTGTGGTCGTATGCATCGTTGATTCTGGCATCGACCTGAGTCATCCCGATCTCGACCACCTGAGCCTGCGAGGATGGCAGGACTTCATCAATAATCGAGCCGAGCCGTACGATGACCACGGCCATGGAACCGCAATGGCTGGGTTATTGGTTGCAGATGGAGGTTTACATGGATTGTCAAAAGGAGTTGGATTACTCGTCGCTAAAGCGCTGTCCAAAGATGGTAATGGAAGTGACCAAGGGGTGGCGAATGCGATCGATTGGTGTGTCAGCGAGGGGGCCGAGGTAATCTCATTATCCTTGGGAGGAGCCCCGGGATTCATTCCCTCACAATTCCAAGGTGATGGCGCCGCAGCGGCCTCGAGAGAAGCTATTACTCAGGGTGTCTATGTCATCGCCGCAGCCGGTAATGACGGTCAGTCCAGCGATGACGATGATGTCGACAGCCCGTGCAGTGAGGAAGATGTGATCTGCGTAGGTGGGGTTAACGAAAATGGTGACCCATGGGTCGGCACCAGCAAGGGGCGCAACAATGGCCGCTTATTCCCGCCGCTATTTCCGCGCAGTGACCCGGATAAAAAACCGGAATTGGTTGCTCCGGCAGAACGCGTCCCGGTGCTCATCAAGGGAGGTGGGTGGGGCTATGCTGATGGAACCTCGGCCGCCACGGTATATGTGACCGGGGCGATTTCAGTTCTGCTCGAAGGCCGTCCAGACCTTCAGAGAAATGGCAGTGCAGGAGGCCAGCAGGGAATTGAGAAGGTGAAGGATTGGCTTGAGGAGACTGTCAAGCCTCAGGAGGGGCAGGATGGCCACGATGAGAAATACGGCTATGGATTGCTCAAAGTCGAAGCCCTGCTCGACCGTGCCGGGGCTATCTCTCCGGCAACGACCCCCACTCCTACTTACTATGAATAGCGACCAAAGTGCCGCCATATAGTGGTTGGAAGGCAACATCACATTCAACCGTCACCCGGTGAATGAAATCCATCCACTTCTGGAACCCGGCAATCACCGACTGCCCGACCATATCATCATCGGCCACATCACCAGTCGGAACTTCGGGCTCGACGACGAGAATTACACCACCCTTGGCCAACGAAGCCATGGCCGAATCCAGACAATCTGCGAGCGACTGAATCTCAACGTCGATGATGATACAGTCAAAGGGTGAGGCGAGTATCGGCTCATCGGTCTCACCAGCCAAACCTGCTCCCCCATCCGAAGACGCCGCGCCGTGGGCTGGCCCAGTGCTGAGGGTGGCGAGAGGATTCGCTGCCGACCATGCCTTCTGTTCGGCGACCAGTTGCTCGAAGCGTCCCACTTTGACCGCCGCCCATGAACTCGCATCATAGCGCTGCAGCAGACGTAGCAGAATGACTCCGAATTTTCCTCCGGCCTCGACCATCTGATAATTTTTAGGCGGGGATGAATCCTCCCACATATCGAGCAACCATGCGGACAGATGGCCAATGCCTGCTCCGACCTCACAGATACTCTTCGGTTGCAGGCGACCGACGACATCACGAACTCGGCGCCTGATGGAAATCGGCCAGGAACTCAATTCCATATGGGCTAATTGGGTTCCGATATTTGCCGCTATCAACGGCTCATCTCGTGAGCGCTGTGGATCTTTACCGAGTAGGACGGAAAGAGCCTCGTCAACTCCCACTTCAGTATCGCTCATACCAGCGCCACAGCGCCGCTCACTTCAATTCATTCCCAATGGCCGCGATTACCAGACGGGGGAGTTCAAGTATGGGCGGCGGTGCCGCACATTTGGCGAGCACCATGGTAGAGGCCTTTGAGGATGGCGAAACAGCCGATGACGATGATGTCGGCAACGCTGATGAGGAGTCCCAAGCGGGTGAGAATATCATCGAGTGCTCGGGTTGTGGACTGCTGGCGGACCACGAGGTTCTGCGCGAGCGAAAAAGGGGTAATGGTGCCGACTTTTTACTCAAGTGTTGCGAGTGTGGCTGTGTTCACACGGTGCAATTTCGCCCACCTAAGATTATCAATATTCCAATAATGCTGACCGAGGGTGCGAAAAGTAAAATCGAAAAAATCGCCATGGAAGAAGACGAGTTTCTATCCTTGGAGGTAATCTTTGCCCACGATGAGAAACATTGGCGATTGACGAGATTGGAAAACCGCAAGGGCAAGTCAGTGAAGCATATTGTCGCCTCTGACCTGTCCCGGGCAACCGCTTTGCGAGCCGACCGACTGCAAATCAAAATCACCATGACCGAAGGCGAGGATTCAAATGCAGACACGATTGAAGTCGATGCCGAGAAGATTTTTTCTGCCGGCTCAATCATCCGCCACGACGGCAGGAAGTGGCGAATACGTGCTATTCACACGGGCACTGAGAGGACCCTGACCGGAAAGGTGCCAGCCCTTGAAGTGAAGCGCCTATATTTGCATGAGCCGCCGACATTCGAGGAAATCGTACCTCGTACCGGAAGGGAGCGCCGCCAAGCGTGGAAGGAAGGACGTCTGGGATTCAATCCCAATCCAGTAGATTTGAAAAAGCAACCGCGAGGTAGTGGTGATTCTCGGGGTCGCGGTGGAGATTCTAGCCAGCGACGCTAGGCATCCACGCTATTCAAGGCGGAGTTGATTGTGCGGTCTGACTCGGCAATAATGATTTGTTTTGTTCTCAGCGTCGGTTCGTCCACGGCATCAGGAATGATTTGGTGATGTGCCACGCGACATCTGGATTTTCCCGCAGTCTTCTGATTCCGTACTCATACCACTTCTCACCGTATGGGATGTAGACTCTGGTGCGGTGTCCCGCGGCGGCTAATTTACGGCGAATATTTCCCCGCACCCCCAACAACATCTGGAATTCATAGCCCGAGCCCTTTCCGACTCTGGAGCCACCTGCTCCCTCCCGGGGGTCACTTTTTCCCGGCCCCAATTGGTGTTTATCCAGCGCCGCCAACGCATGTTTGATGACCGGTTTATCATGACTTGCGATGGCAACATATGCGGATTTTTCGAGCATCGAGTCAATCGAATCGTTCATCGCCGTAACGATTGCCGAATAACCGGTGTGGGCGATTTCTCCAGCCTCTAGATAAATCCCTTTGCAGATTCTGAAATCGGCTCGATGAGCCAACTTATCGGTAATCGATGAAATATCGTCGGGGGTGCGAAACAGCCGCGCTTGAAGTACCGTACCGACATTTGTCAAGCCGCGTTCATGCATTCCCAGAACCACATCAATGGTGGCTTGTGTCACCCTGTGGTCTTCCATGTCGAGACGGACGAAGATGTCGTGTTTAGCCGCTTTGACCAGCAGACTGGTCATCTTTTCATAGGCGTATTCCTCGTCGATCAGAAGACCGAAGGCGGTAGGCTTGATCGACAGGTTCGCATCCAATTCATTATCGATGATAGTAGCCAATACCCGCTCATATTCGGCGATGAAAAACTCAGACTCTTCCAAGGTGCTTATCTCCTCACCGAGCACGTCAACGGTGAAACAAACACCCTCAGATGAAAGTTTCTTCATCACTTTCACCGCATCGTCAAGTTTTGCTCCAGCGACATAGCGCCGCGAAATCCAACCGACGAAAAATCGTGGCATTATCGGCACCATGCCGACGACCATTCGACCAAAGAGTCCAGCCATGACCTTCAACCGGTGGTCAGGGCGGGGATTCTTGACCATTCCCCAACCCTATTCACCACCCAGGAAATCCTTGGTCCGACCGATTGGGATTGCCAATTCCTGCAAATATCTCATGATTGACTGGCGTTGCCACCCCTTGAATGATTTCCGGTCAAGGTAGGCGCATACTTCCCCTCCGGGAAATGCCTTCCTTGTCGAATCAATCGCCTCATCGATAGCCTGCCTCCACAAACCGCTAGGCAACTCACCACTCGAAGGCTGCCAAGAATCATCATCGGGTTTTTCCATCACTAAGGCATAATTTGCCAGCATATGGCCGAGCCAGATGCCGGAGTTCGAGGCAACTGAGCAGAGACGTATCGCGTAGTGGCCGCCGCCAAGACCAATCAGCACTTTTTCACCGCGGTTTCTCTCTTCGTCCCAACCGCCGATTCCAGAGCCGCCATCAAGACCGAGCCCGCGCCAAATCACATCTGCCAACAACTCGGCCGCGGTCTCGTGTGGCCACTCGTTCGGCGTCGAGCCGATTTCAATGAATAGAGATGGTGCATTGAGCCAGGGGCCGTGATGAGTCACCTCCAGAGATATCTCGAAAGTGTCACGGATGTTTTGCACATCTATTGCCAACAATTCGCGAAACCATGGCCCCAACCTCGTGTTAGGTGGTGGGGCGCGCCCGGGTTTACCACCGAAAGGCACCTCTTCATCGACGCCATGATACATCACTCCTATGGGATGGACGGTAAGACTGGGTTTACCAGATGCGGCGACGTGACGACTGGGGAATATTACCTCAGACACCTGCTCGCCAGTGGACTTATACCATCGCAGGTCGAGATCATCCTGTTGCAGTAAGCGGTCGTGGAACCACCAAATTCGCACATCTGCCTGACTCCAGGTATCGTCATCCTCGACCTGTGGGCCTGACTGCCAACCGCCCTTGGCCAGCAATGCCTTGCCCTGATTGAGAGAGGCGATGTCGGGGGTGCTGACGACCACCAATTTGACTTCACCCGCCATACATTACACAACACCTCCCTACAAATGAAACTAGCGAAAGCCACGACGATGATGGCCACTACCTATCGCCACGACACACGGCCTTTGAGGAAAGGTGAGGGTGGAGTCCCAGCCTTTGCGAAAGCAGTGCCCACAAGCGAATCCTATTGGCTTTCTCTGGAACACGTATAGGTGATGTGGGTTTGTGGGGGGATGTGGGCGAGTTAGTTAAGTTACCAATTTCACCGCACCGGGTGCACCAATGTGATGACGGTCGCCTACTGGTTGTCGATGTCGAGGGTGGACTGACATTGGTTTCACAAGAACTAGAGGATATGGAGCCGGCAGAATTCCCATTTCCCACTCCGATTACCCATTCGATAGTATGTGAACAGCAATTCATCGGTTATTGGATCGACCATGAATTATTGACCGCAAGGTTGGCGGCAATCAAGATTGCCGAGAATATTGAAAGTGGGATTTCACGGGCTGAACTGAGAACTTCCATCACCAACCGCGGCAATCACCACGTACAAGGAACACAATGGTCTCACGCGATGGACGCCGAAATGATGCAAATGTGTGAAAATGATGGTGTAATCTGCTTTGCTCTATGGAAGCGTGGAATCTACGCAATAAAGCGTGATGGTACTGAAGTGTGGCGCCGAGAGCCATTGAAGTGGAGCGAAATCTCAGAACTCCCGAGGGCCTTGGAAATTGTCGCAATAGAAGTTGTGGATGGGAGTTTCTGCATATTGTCGCGCGGCGGCGGGTGGGCGATGATTTCTCGAGATAGTGGAGACACGGTTGAAAGGGGAATGCTGGATAGCCCACAGTTGATTGACCGTGCCTTCTACAACTCGGAAAGCGGTTGGTTACTGGTGAGTGGAAATGAGGTGATGATGCTTTCACATCTACAGGGAGAAGTGACTACCGCGGTATTTCAGGGGCCGGTGAATCATGCCACTTGGGATGAAGAAAAATCAGTCTGGCGGGTAACCGGATGGCGTCAAGATGCGATTCTGGGAGCTGCTGTGGAATTCAGCGCCCGAAGCGACATTGGAATTCATGTTGGTAATTATCGCCGCGAATGGTACGTTCTCGACAACTCCGGCACTTGGTCAAAACACTTGCAGTAGTATTGTCCCCAATCAGGTCCATCAACCGACCTTGCAGAGGAAAATCCCAACCCTCGCTCGGTAAGTTGGCAAAGCGGGAAATCAGCCTACTCGGTTGCATCGGTCGTGGTGAAGCCACAGCGCCCACAACTCTTGCGGTCACTATGCTTTGCCAGGAATACACCCGGTCCACATTTAGGGCAGAATTCCGACTTGCGGACGAGGCTACCGTCCTCGATACTGTATTTCGACCACTTTGCCGCGGTATTGGGTCCGTCTCCCATCATTCCTCACCCCCATCGACATCGTCTACATCGACATCTCCGGCATCGTCACTCGACTCTGTCTTGGCAGCAGCGGCTGGTTCAGCCTTAACTGATGCATCATCACCTTCGTCATCGGATATGAAACCATGACGCTTAAGCGCATGAACCGGCTCAACCGTCATGCTCTCAGTTGAGCCGTAAATATAAGCGGTACCGGTGGTCTGTGGTCGTCCGAAACGGGTATTGATATTCTTGACGATTATCAATTCCTTCTTGGCTCCAGGCTCGACCTGAGCAACCGCGCTGATTATCGAATCCCTGCTCGGGGTCTTTTTTCCATCGTGGCCTATTTTGAATTCTATCTCGACACGGTCGAGCAATGGATTTTCTTTTCGCTCTAATACTTGCATAATACCACTTCCTAACGAATATTCACCTTCAAGGCGTAGCGACCTGCCTCATCGATGTTCAATCTACTGGCGATTTCGGAGCGCTGAGGATTCCACACGATGACATATCCCTGCCAATCTGTGGTTACCTTAGCCGAAGGATGGTGGCGACACTGGTCGATTCCATCATCCATGATTCTGTGGCACTCGCCACATGCGAATGGTATCTTGACCATCTTAATCACCCGACTCCCGGTCTTCAGCAAGCCAAGCATGAGCTCCTAGGCCAGCCTGTTTACAGGTCAATCCGATCTTGCTCTGGCGAGGGTCGCTCGGATTGACTGAAAGCGAAACGATGCGGGCGCGCAGCGGAGTGCCGCTCTGCAGGTTGCGGCCGGTTTGGCGGCCTTCGATAATCTCCATGCCGACGTTGACATCGACCTGGTCCTCAAGAATCTGTGACTTGTGTAAAAGAGCCTCCATAGGTCCGATTCTCACGAAGGCACCGAAATCGTGAATTTCCGACACCGCACCCTCGACTACTTCGTAATCCTCCATCGCGAATAGCACCGCATCGAAGCGTACACTCTGGTAGATTGCACCATCGCCGTGAATCAGGCGGCCACGCCCCAAGGGTTCGTGATTGGAAGTTATCAAGACGAAGTTGTTGTCGTCATCAAAACGGCCTTCAAAGGCTTCTGCAGCCAGGCGGTCGATGTGCTGATTGAGGGATTGCCCCTTACGGATATACTCAGCTGGAATGCGAATAGTGTCCTCTTTAGTGACCAGTTTATACATTTTTTGTCCTCCTCCGTACCCGCCTATCTCGGGGTGTGGCCGAAGAGGGAGCGATAAACCGCTTCCGTCCTTCACCGGCTGCGCCTCGGGAGAGAAAGGTGACCGAAGTCAGCCCGCCGACTTGCCACCTGCATTTAAGCCGTGCGGATGTGTAATACGGGTCTTGAAGCGATGTGGAGAGGTGAATGGGCGATTATTGGAGGTTGGAATGGGGTCTGCAGATGGACCCCATACGGGGTCCAGGTCACGGAATCCTTTTGTTGGGTCAAAGGCCGAGATGATATGTGAGTGTGCAGTCGCAACATCTCCAGACCTCGCCAAAGGGTGGTGCGATAGCCATTATCCTACTCCTATTGCTAAGTTTATTCCCGCTGACCCAGTTGCTCGCCACCACAACAGCGGCCGATGCCCGAGAGGTTTCGCCATGGTATGGGGATAGTGCGGGGTGGAATCAGTATCAACACACACCGACACACAATAGTTCGATGCCGGCACATGGTCCCAACGGGGGACCGGGAGATGGTAATGTGTCAGAAGTCAGTATACTGGGCACGATTTCCCATCCGGTGATAAACTGGAATAGTGAATCACTTTCAAGCACCGGTGCCGATGGCTATGGCTCGAGCATCGGCGATTTCTCCAATTCCATCACCGCTCCGCCGACCGCAGCGACAAGGTGTGGGCAGGGGCATCTCTTCGCGGTCATGGTGGTTACCGAGAATTCAGGCGGTGATGACCGTAGTATATTGAAAATCGTTGAGGGTGATACCAGCAAAACCGCGTGGCGGGTCAACCTAGGAGTGACCAAGAAAGTAAAGGCGATACCGATTCTTCACGATGTCGATTTTGATGGTGAATTGGAAATCCTTGTCGCCTATGATACCGCCAGTGAGTTAGTGGTCGATATCTGGTCGCCGAAATTGACCTGCAGTGAGGCAGGATGGCAATCTACTGGGCACAGCACCGAGATGATGTGGTCATGGCAGGATTCCGACCGGAGACTCGGAATTGATTCGCCTCACCTGCCGGTCGAATCGACCGGCCATCTGGTCTCGACCCAGCCTCTGCTAGCCGATCTGCAGATGGACGGAACACCGGAATTAGTAATCGCCGCAATCGATCAGGACACCAGTAATCCGGTGGTGATTGCCTTACCACTGCCAAATCAAGGCCCACCCGATCCACTGTGGTCGGTATCCCTCGACCGCGGGACTCACATCTCCGACCCAGCATGGGTCGCACTTGATTCCCTGAACAGCGCCATTCTGGTGACCACTATCGAGAGCAGTGACGCCAATATGTGGGTATGGAGAATCGATGGCTCTACCGGTTCACTCGATTGGGAACGGGTGACACTGCCAAATGGTGATACCGATTCGGATAGTCCGAGAGTGAGACTACCAGGGCCGGTCATCGTCCAACTTGATGACGATGAGATTCCGGAAGTGATTTTCACCATCCCCACCGACGGTAATGGCAGAAGCAGTGGTAGTGGCGCCACTCTGGTGGCGTGGGAATTGACCGCGGCCGAGGAAATCTGGTCTTTCCGCACCCCGAATGGATATGCCGATGCCCCGCCACTGCCAATCGATACCGACGGTGACGGGATTCACGACCGGGTGTGTTGGGTGACTTGGTACAGCACCTCACAATGGAACTTTGACCGCCAAGGCATGGTTGGCTGCCATGACTTGGACACCGCCACCCCGAGTAAGGTTTGGCACCGGACACTCGAACAGGGTTCTGGCAACGATAATGATGAAATTGCCGTCTCGCCACCAATCTGGGTCGATATCGATGGCTTTGGCGAGCCGGAGGTCATCGTCTCATTCGGTCGTCGGGTATTCGCCTTCGATGGGAATTCCGGACTACAGGCAGATATCAATTCAAATTGGGCCGACGCTCTTGACATGCCGCACCGAGTGTGGTCAGCACCGGCTGCAGGTGACTTGGACGGAGATGGTTATCTCGACCTGCTCGTCGGTGATACCGTTGTATCCACCGCCCTTTGTGATGTCTCACCGACCAGCGACGGCCGTGGACTATCTTTCAACCCACAAGCGCCAAACCCGGGGGAGGTTGTTACCATCACCGCACAATTTGCCAATATCGGCACCTATGACTGCGATTCTTCTGTCGATGCAGTGCTCTACGTAGATGACGTCGAAGTCGGACGTGTCAGAGTGAATGAACTCGAGCCTATCGCCCCGACCGGAGATGCTGGCCCATCCTCCTTCTCGGCCGATATCACCGCCCAATTGGGCACATCTCAGGTGAAGTTGGTACTCGACCCATACGGCAATCTCAGCCAATCACGCCTAGATAACGACAACCAAACTAGGAGCCTATTGGTTCTCAAGCCATATGACGCTGAAATCTCAATCCCACCCGAGCCGCTGCGTATCGCCCCGGGAAGTTCGGGAATTGCCACTCCAACCATCACCTCCACCGGGAGGAGCACGGCAAATTGGACCCTGTTCGTCGATTCGACCAACCTGCCGGAAAACTGGACCGTCGTCGATGAGACCGTGGGTGGGTTGAGCAATATCAGCATCGAAGCAGGTAATAGTTGGTCTCCGAGCCTGAGAATTTCCATCCCCGCTTCGGCACTCGGTGACCAGGCCGGGTATCTCGCCCTCACACTACGCCTCGATGAGCAGCAGAATATCAGCATCTATTCACTATATCCGGTCGAGGTCTTGCGCACTCGTGGCCTATCGGTATTGGGGCCTGATGGAACCGGAGCATCGCATGGACTGGGCCTACCCGGCCACGATGCTGTGGCCTGGATACTGATTGAGAACCTCGGCAATGCGGCAGACTCAACCACCACATTGTCATGGGATTCGAATTCCTGGGGAACTTCTCCAAGCCTGCGAGATATGGCTGGAAATGAGCACTACATCGTTCACATGCAACCAGGTGAACAGGCCTACTATGCTGCACATCTACCTGTGCCTTCCGGTATCGCACTCGGTTCCAGCACCACCACATCGTTGCAACTTTGTGTCGGCCAAGGTGCCGATAAACTCTGTGAAACAGTAGAATTACGATTCACTGCAAATGGCGTTTCAGTTGCACCTCCGCACCACCGGGTAACGCCCGATGAACCGATTTCCTTCCATATCAAAACCTCTTCCTCGGGTCTTTCGTGGGACCTGCAAGCTGCAGGAATGTTCAGAACTGACTGGCAATGGACGGCTGGTGGCGACCTCGACCTCCAAGGGAATGATTTGGTAACCACAGCCGCCGGAGCCAGCGAAGGCTGGCTCAACCTCTCAATGCCGGCAACTGCAACGCCGCAATTGCACATCTTCAACATGAGTGAATCCGGTGGCGGATTCAATAATTTGAATCTCTCAGTACAGGTCTTGCAGGTACACCGAGCACAAATCAATCTGATTGAGCCGACATCGCAACCGTGGACGATAACCGTCGGCCAAGAGCATACCGTGGTGCTGAGATTGAATAATCCCGGCAATGGCGCCGACATCTATCAGTTGAGTGCAAAAGTCATTGCCAATGAGAATTTCACTTCCGACCCCGGCCTTTCATTCAATCTATACGACCCCGAGAAGAGCATCGCCGCTGGGGCGATGCAAACCGTTCTGGTCGGAATAACCCTACCACTGGAGATGCCGGCTCGGGCTGGATTATTACTGGAAATAGAGTTACTGAGTCTGGGAAACATCACCATTTCTGATTCCGTGAATCTCGTCGTCGAGGCCGAGCCCGACCACCGGTGGGAGGTTACGCGCGTCGGGAATTCGCATTTGTTGGTCAGTCCGGACGAGGATGTTGTCATCGATTGGAGCGTCAAGAATACCGGAAATTACGCCGATGACCTCAACATGACCTTTGTCATCAGCAGTCAACTCTACGACGATGATGATTCGCAATGGATGGCGACGGTACAGGGAAGTGAGATGTTGGGAGTCAACCAAAGTTCACAGATTTCGCTCGCCTTGAAAGTACCTCAAGAAAGTTGGAACGGAACTATTGTCACGATTGAAATTTCCTTCAATTCTTCATCCTTCGTCATCGCTCAAGATACGGTCACCCTTGAGGTGAAACGTAATGCTGGGTGGGCCTTTGATATCTCATTATCGATGCTCGAAGTCGCTCCTGGCGGGGGTAATGTCACGGTAGAACTGACACAACTCGGCAACCTCGCATCACAACCCTTCATCACCGGCAGTATCTATGGATGGAACGTCACTTTCCCCGACAATCTTCCCGAATTCCAGCCATTTTCTTCTGATGAGGTCACGATTTATGTCATCCCCCCGGCTGATGCCATGGCAGGAGAGGTCGGCGAACTGGTATTAATCGCCCAAGATGGTGATGGCTTGGGAGAAGTCCAGTCCGCTATTCCACTGCGGGTCGGGGTTGATGAATCAGTTTTCATTACCACCAGCGGGACTTGGAAAGTTTCGAGCGCGGGAGGAATGCCACTGGCATGGATCAGCAATGATGGCAATACCTTGGCGAATGTCGCGTTCGCTCTTGAGGAGATCCCATTGGGTTGGCAACTCTCAGTCGACGGGGTTGCGGCAGAGGCTGGAAATTCAAGTGGCGCGACGATGTCGATGATGATTGCTGCTGGTCAATCAATCGGCATCCCACTGCATTTGACCCCTCCCTCCGACTGGGATGGTAATTCTCTGAGAGTGACGATAGTCATTGATTTGAATGGGGTGGTGGAGATGGTCAACATCACCTTACAACAGGCGAACGTAAGTTGGGCGAATTCCCCTTATATCTCGGGAATTGACGGTGATGACCATGAATTGCAATTCCACGGCGAGCCAATCTCTGGTTCAGGCGACCTTGCCATCGAACAGCGTGACGGGCGCTGGTGGGTCACTATTCCTGCAGCTGGGGGAGAATATAGTGCTCAGATGAATAACGAGAACTCAAGTGAGTCTCTGGATTTCTTCATCAGTTCCTCTTCCTATCCATCCCGAGTTGTCGCTTGCACATTCAATTCCTTGCAGGTGAGTACGATTGGCTCTTCGGCCCATAACTCGAGCGCCCCCTTGGCTAATTGTGTGGTGGCAAATGGCAGCAGTGACTTCCGGGCGACAATCACCATTACCACATCTGGTGGACAGTTGGTGACCGGTATGCAGATTTTTGTCTTCGCCGATATGATTGGCGAATTCAATTTGACCACAGCTGACTGGACCCCGGTAGTTGGAGTATGGACTCTCAATCTCGATGTGTATCAGAACTCGGGCTCGATTATTGAACACGAAGAAGTTGTCACCACCATCCGCGCCGAGGGCTGGAATATAGGAATAAGTCTCTTCGATGAAATCGAACAAGGTGGTAAAAGTGTACTCAGAATTGGCATCAGTCGGAGCAATTACCAGATAATGACCTCGCCTGATTGTCTCATATCCATCTCCGAGGATGGTTCTTTAGAAGGAGCCAATGGTGGTGCCGGTAGCACCAATAATGGAGGTTGGTCAACCTCGGCCTTGATTGACGTCACGGCAACCGGTTTTGCCCCTGAGATTCACCTCGACCGCCCCAGTGGATTATCCGGCGGGAGCAAATTAATCGCGACGATTTCCTGCGCCGCCCCTTGGGATGTGGATGATGATGCAAGCGACGACAGTGCCACGTTGGTCTTGTCGGAACAAACCGACATCGTCGAAGCCGTGACCAGCTGGCTCTGGAGCGCTGGAGTAGCGGTCATCCTAATAGGAATAATGTGGAAATTGAATCTCCTTTGGCCACAAGAAAAAACAACTATTATGCGGAGTAGGAAGGGACCGCAGAAGAAGTCCGGGAGGGTGAGTTCAGAGCAAACCTCACAGTCAGGCAAGTCGAGGCAGGCAGCGCGAGGTGATCCGGGAGTCGAAGTTCAAATCGAGTCAACATCAGGAACTGAGAAACCGGATGCGATGAACAAAAGTCCCCCCGAGGACATGCTCACCGAACCGTCGATGGAAGCCGCACCCCCAACCAGTATCATGGCGAAATATCGAACTGGGTCAAAGTCAGATGATGGCGATGATATCGATTCCAGAATCGACCGAATGCTCAGCAGGAAAGAATTCGATTGAAGCGAAACCTCAAACGAGGTGGCCTTGCCATCGGGAGTCGAGGAGCATGAGTGAACTCGAGGAATGGATGGCGGCGACCGCACCATTCCACACCTTTGAGGCGTGTGATGCGACAAAACTTGAACTGATAATGACCATGTTAGCAGATGCTAAGACGGTACCCTCGACCTCACCGATGACCACACCCTCGTCAGGAACTACGCAAGGGGATATGAAGGATTCCAGCAGTACATTCAAGGCAATGATGGAGAACGATGAAATCGTTGCCCGACTCGAATCACAAGGGGTTACCTCACCTGAGAATCGAGGTGAAATCGACTGGGATGATGCCACTTTGGCATGGATCTGCTCACTCCCTGGCGATGGCGGCCTTCCAGAGCCGCTGGGCAATGATAAATCTCGTGAGCGAATGGGTCGCTTCCCTTGGGGGGATGGAAATCCACTATCCTATCTGTTGGAATTCATCACGCCCTTCGATGATGGCGAGGAACTGCTCGCTCTCGTCAGCGAATTGGCACTGCGCTTTTCCAGTGAAAAAATCGGACACGACAACTATCGCAATGGAGCCGGCGGGATGTGTATGCTGGGTTATCTCAGCGCAGATGAGGCAAGAGAATTACAACAATTACTCAGCCGAGGAAAATGGGCTGTCTCCAGTGATGAGGTCTTTGATGGAGGAGTTAGAGAGATTGCCAAATACCTGGTAATAGTGCTACGTCAGGCGTTCAGCCGTGGCAATGGAGTATTGCTGAGGGCGCATTCCTGACCGTATCAATGAGTGTTAGAATTCTTTTCCGGTCAAGCGGGTGTACATCGACGAATACAATTGTGCGGTCGCGTCGATGATTTCCTGTGGCAGTGCAGGAATTGGTGGCTCAGCAGTACCGGCATCACGGGCGGCGTAGAGTAAGTCATGATGGCCGCTTTCGAGGTAATGGCCGCGGACAAACTCCTTCGACAACTGGATGATTTCACCATTTCCATATGCTTCAGCATCCCACCATCGGTCCTCATCAAGAGTTCCAAACGAGTCAACTAGTACCGGCTTACGCCCTGGGCCAAGTGCGAATTCCTTCTTACCGTCGACATGGATGAGGCCGCTCTTATCGGCTTGGCGCTGAATCAATTCGTCGACCTTGACGACGACCTCGAGAATTGAGTCGAGTTCACCTTCGGTGATGTTTGCAATCTCAAGTGCCTCTTTACGGTCAATCAGGCGGTCGAACTCCTCGAACTTGGTGGTCACCTCAAGGCATGGCCGAGGCAATTTCACCCCCTCAACCAATTCCTCGCCGGGGCTGAATCCTAAATCCTCGGCGGATAGTTCGCCCTTCTGATAGCGGCGCCAGCCTGAGCCTGCCAGATAATGGCGGCAAATCACTTCGAGTGGGACGAATACCCACTCACCATCTCGCGGCACGGTACCCGGTTCACGGTAGACCTCGACCTTGCGTACCAAACAGCGATCGGGGGCATTGCGCTCGACGATATGAGTCTGGCAGATGCCCTCATCCTCGACCAATTTGAACCAGTGGCAGGTGGTGCGGTTTAGGCTCTCGCCCTTACGGGGAATCAAACTTGGGATAATCTGGTCGAAGACGCTTATCTGGTCGGTATACCTGAATTCCAAGATATCGTCATCATCGGTTGACCAGACTTGTTTGACCTTGCCGGAGTAGAGCATTTCTCCCATGGCCTACTGGCTTCACATAGCGCCCTTCAACATTGCCAAGACAAAGGCTCCGTGCGAAGGGAATTGCTCGCCGGCGGCGCACCGCCAAGAGCAGCACTTCACTACTGCTCTCGGTCTCAATCACATCGATTGTTGTTCTGAACCTCAGTCCTTTCGGCGGGCCAGAATCATCGCTGCACCAAGCATTGCGGTAATGGTGAGCACACTGGTGAAGCCCGGTAGGCCACCGGTGTCCGAATCCTCGATTGCATCAGCAATACTCTCCACAGCCGTGAAGTGGATGTTGAAGGTGCCACCAAAATCGGTGGAACTCCAAGTCAGATTGATATCGATAGCACTGTTGACATTGTCTTCACTGATATTGAACATGCCTTCAGCATAAATCACCCCATCTTGAGCAGTGCCGCCCCACGTATCGGTTCCGTCAGTCACCGAGACGACTATGGCATCAGATTCTGCATCGTTGCAGGCCAGAACCACTGAGTAGCTACCGACCGGTAGGGCCAGTGAGTACTCGCCATTGCTGGGTACTTCGAAGGAGACTGCCCCTTGAAGTTGCACAGACCATGTACTTCCGGCTGTGAGTACCGCACCACCGACGTGGTAGTAGATATCACAGACTGGAGTCGTATCGATGACCGGTTCCGGTTCGCTGGCCGGTCGGGTCCAAACTATCTCAACATCTGTGGGTTCGGAGTTGCATACACCATCACCGTCAGAATCCATATTGCTGACCAGCCATGTGCCGTCAGCCAGATGCTCTACATCCCAGTCATCGCTTGGATTGAAGGTCACATTTGTAGTTGACCACGGAGAGGCGCTGTCGATGGAGAGACTGCCTGAGCATTCTTCGTCGCCACCATCGGCATCGGTACTCTGATAGGTCAAGGTATGAGTATCAACGGCAGGGTCGAGAACCAAGGTGATGACATCGGTTGAGGTCATAGTGATGACTCCACCTTCAAGCACTCCTGATATCGTCTCAGTAGGAGCATCGTTCATTGCTTCAATTTCAACACCGTCAAACTCGAACACGCCTTCATCCTCTTCACATGGAGTACCATCATCTTCGATGCAGTCTTCCGGGGGCTCAGAATCTAGCATCGTCGCCATGAAGGCGGCTAGTTCAGTGGCGCTGACATTACCATCGTTATCTCCAGCCTCGTCAATCATCAACCGGACATGGTCACTGTCGGACTCACTCAAGGTGCAGACCTCGGTGAACGTAAGGGTGCCAGTAGCATCGGTCACTTCTACGAAGGTGATAGTGATACTATCGTCCGATTCACAGTCAAAGTAATCTTCGTCACCGCCGCCTCCATTGTCATCCATATTGAAGAGATTAATTCCGACGGTGGTAGTTGAGCCGTTGGTGAATGTGTGCATGGTCGGCGTTCCATCTGCAGACATATCATAGCCAGCAAACATCCAGTGAACACCGGATGAGTCCATGCATTCAAGGCCAGCGAAGACGATATATTCTCCTTCAGGGGCTGAGGAATCAACTACGTTGCCCGAAGTGAAGTGTGCGGTTCCCCAGGTGAGGTAATCAAATGGGTCATCTTGAAGCACCGTCCACATTGCAAAGTCGGCGGCAGTCACCAAACCAACCCCGCCCTCACACATCATGGTAGTGGCGTCATAGTCTGGTGACATGACATAGGTGGTTGCATCGAGTGTCGCATCTCCGTAAGTAAAGTCGGGGTCACCGCCTTCATCTTCCCACATATCGATTAAATCTTGCAATTCGTCAATATCCAACAGTCCATTTGCATCAGCATCGGCCATATTGAAGCCATTCTCAAGGTGGTTCTCCTCTTCCTCTGACATAGGTGGTTCACCGGATTCATTGTTTTTCGCATTGATGCCATTTACGAGCTCATCAAGACTGAGACTGCCATCACCATCAGCGTCAAACATATACAGTAACTCTTCTGGAGAAGGGGGGCC
>JYMV01003550.1_pt1 | contig 19900 bp, 17 predicted proteins | sample 338911 | NCBI WGS metagenome assembly JYMV01 (sample SAMN03354496, study PRJNA234377) | hydrothermal vent metagenome | biome: Deep sea; feature: Hydrothermal plumes at the Eastern Lau Spreading Center, Western Pacific Ocean; material: Seawater | place: Tonga | collected 2009 | depth 2000 m m
AAGCCGTCAATTTTGTCTCCGTCCGATATTCAATCATACTTCGCAACTACGGATCAGTGGTAGCCCTGGTAAAGGGTTGATGTGGAAGGGCTAGCAGTCACATTAAATCAATCACTTACGCATGGGGATAACGCTAAATTAACCGCATACGCACACCGATCCCACACATAAGTGACCCGAGTTGATTTTTGAGACGCGAGGAACCATGACTCACGTGCCGTATTCGGTTTTATCTGTATCGTGGTAAAGGATGAGTTGTTGGGCTGCCGTTATCTCATCATGTAGTTGTCAGAAAGTGGGCACCATGTCGCGTTCCGGAGGCGGTTCGTGCACAAAATGGCCAAACGTATCCTCGCCACGCACAAGCGTCGCGAAGTCCTTCTTGACTTAAGTCTGACGAGTTCGTGTCGGAATGTAGCGGATTGCAATTGAAATTCGTCGGTCGTCGCTTTGGTTGGCGTCTGAACCATGCCACATCTTGACGTGATGAAAGGAAGCTTCGCCGGGTTCAAGTTGGACTGACACCGCCTTTTCAGGATCGATACGCACATTGATGGTCTGGCCACGGGTCAGGATGTTGCCTGATTCCCAAGTGTCTGTGTGTTCTATCACTTCGCCAAGGTGTGTGCGAGGCATAAACTGCATGCAGCCATTTCGGTGGGTTGCCGGAGATAATGCAACCCACACGGTTACGATGTCATCAACATCGAGCCCCCAATGGGCCTTGTCTTGGTGCTAAGAAATATAACGACCATCGTGTGGTTCCTTCAGATACACATTTGTGGTCCACACAAGGATGTCTCGACCAATTAACTGTTCGACGGCATGGAGAATCCTTGGATGCCTAATCAAGTCTCGAGCCCAGGTAAACAAGAGGTGCACTTTGTAGCGATACTTTCCCGCTAATGGTCCACCCTGGGTCTGTTCATAATTTTCAATCGCATCGCGATAGGATTGCGCTTCAGCTGCGGTCAGTACTCGGTAGGGAAAGAGGTATCCATATTCGCGGTACCGGCGAATCATCTTGTCAGATAGCGTGCTATGCATGTCGATTGTGTCGTCCTGACCCTGACCAAAGCACGGCGACCATACTCTAGATCAATCTATTCGCACAAGGTTTCACTCCAACTTAGGTGCTAAGAATCAGTTAGGTTTTAATCTTTTAAAATAACCAATGAATCCTGTAAGTAGGCCATTCCTGGGAGATAGGAAAGTTTAGGTTGTTTGGCTCTTTAATAGAGCTGGGTAGAAGGGGTGTTAGGGCTCTTTGAAGATGTAGCACTCACAGACCCGTACATTTGGATTTAGAATATTTGATGGGCGTAGGATTGTTGGTATGAAACGCCATATTCCAATAGCGCTGGCATGGTCTGTTGGTTTTCTCGTGGCCGTGGTGTTGGTCGCGACTTCAGAGATAATAAACTTATAGATCATCAGGACTACGCAGAAAAGAAATCAGAACTGTCGAAGAAGTTTTGAAGAAACACATCTACACATTTCTCTGTCTGTTAAGTAAGGCACCCGGTTGATGGTTTGCTTGGCCGATCCGGATATCGGATTCCCAACATAAGAGTTAGGGGGCTACCGAAAGGATCACCAGGAAGGAATATTGTGGACGTAACATTGTATGAGTCCGGAACTTCACGTTCTGCTCGTTGTCGCTGGACGCTTCTGGAAGCCGGGATCAATTTCACCTCGGGCCCGCGGCTACAGACTGGCCGACCGCGGGGTGATCACCAGGCCATAGACCTGATGGTCGGGCGCCAGTTCTGTACGCAAGGCACGCAGTATCGCCAACACTGAGGGGTAGGCCCGATTCCGCGGCTGTTCAGTCTTCCCGTTCAGCCGGGACAGGTGCCACTGCCAGTCACCGGCAGGACCTGGTCGGCAAGTAATGTGGACAGCAACCCCATCGGCTGCAGTCACCTGCGCTTCGGCGCGATCATCACTGACCGTAACGTCAGCAACAACATTCCACGCCCTAACCGCACCTTCAAGCAGGTCCTTCAGGTAAAGTTTCACACAGTCCAGATGCGGGTTCGAGTGTGTCACACTGTAATGCTCGGTCTAGATTGGAAGACGCCGCCTGCAACCGTCTATCATGCTGTCGGCCCGCTAGAATAACTCGAAACCTAATAGGATAAACATTCGGAGTAAAGCGACCCGGTGGGTAGGTTTGGCATGATATCTAGGTTGGGCGCGCAGGATGTTAATCATGATCCGATGTAGAGAGGAAGATTCCCATGAAACTGGAGAACAGAAAAGCAATTGTCACCGGTGCCGCCAAAGGAATGGGCGCGGCGATTACGACAACCCTCGCTCGGGAAGGCGCTGACATCGTTCTGACTGCGAGGGATACAGCGGCGCTGGAGGAAGTGGCAGCCCAGGTTCGATTACTTGACCGGGAAGCGCACGTCGTCGCCTGTGATGTGACAAACGAAGAGCAGGTCAGGGATATGGTCGCCCATGCACTCCGGGTTTTTGACAATCAGATTGATATCCTGGTCAACGTCGCTGGCGTGACCGGTCCCATAGAGACCCCCGTTCAGGATATTGCCGTCGAGGAATTCACCGACGTGATTATGACCAACCAAAGAGGCACTTTCTTGCCAATCAAGCACGTTGTACCGGCCATGATTGCGCAAAATGGCGGGAAAATCGTCAATATCGGCGGTACTTCAGGACTGCGCGGTTATCCGATGCGCACTTCATACAGCGCGTCCAAGTGGGCGGTACGCGGGATCACCCGCACCGTCGCCCTGGAACTGGGCAAACACAACATCAACGTCAATGCCGTTTGCCCGGGCATCGTCGAAACACCACGCATGTCCAAGCTGTGTGAAGCCAAGGCAAAAGTACGCGGGTGGACAGTTGAACAGGTTTACGACGAATACGTGCAGGAGATGGCTCTGAAGCGGGTCACGACCCCGCAGGACGTCGCCAACGCGGTGTTGTTCATGGCCTCGGATGACGCCCGCAATATTACCGGGCAGGAACTTGCGGTCGATGGTGGCTGGGATGTTTGACACAACTTTAAAAAGCGACCACCTCTGGAGCACAGCGCAACTTGCACCGCGGCGATCGCGGTAGCGAACCCGATTCGGCTGTCGACCAGGAATGAGCGGCAGTTTCTGCGCCGCAGGATTGCTTCGATGTTATTCCACCGTGAACGGCGGCGCTTTGCTGATCAGGTTCTTTGCCTTCAAACGACGGGCGATTAGACCGAAAATCCCCGCACGGAAGAACTTCATGACAATAATAACGAGCGTGGCAAAGAGGAGCATGTGGGCGTAAGGGCTAATATCTCGCATGAATTCCCACAAAACGACTAGCAGTATCGCACCAATAATTGGACCGGTCAGCGTTCCCAGCCCTCCGACAATAGTCATCGCCAGGATCAGCCCCATTTCAAGAAGCAGCAGCATCTGCGGCGCGAGTACCTGTACAAAAAGGTGAGCGTAGATGGCGCCGGCGAGACCGGCAAACGCGCTCGAGATGACGAAGGCATTGACTTTCCATTTCACCAGATCAACACCCATCACCGCGGCTACATCCTCATCTTCGCGTATCGCCTTAAAGAACAGCCCTTTTTCCGAATTGACCAGGTAATAGAGGACAACTATCGTAATCACGGTCAGTGCCAGCATGATGAGATAACCAACAGCGTGATTCGGTAACCCGTCGTCAGTGGTCCACAGATAGGGAATTCGAAGTCCGAGCGAGCCCCGGGTGTATTCATGTTCAATCTGCAAGATCAACCGAACTGTTTCCGAGAAACCGAGGGTCATCAGGGCGAGATAAGGTCCGCGGGTGCGAAGACACATACGCCCTAGGCACCAGCCGATACCCGCTGCAACAGCGCCGCCGACGAATATGCTAATCCCCGGGTGAACGCCGTAGGAAAAATCCCTGGAGTAGTTCTCACCACAGAGCAAATCAGAGACGACCCCCAGACCATTTTCAACTAGGCTTGTACAGAAGTTGTCTCCAAGAAATCCAGCGCTGAGAAGCCCCGAGGTATAGGCACCGATACCCGCGAAAGCTGCGTGCGCGAAGGATAACTGACCGGCATAACCGAGCAGCAGGTTCCATGATGACGCGAGGATAATGAAGTACAACACTGACGCTGCAACCCGAATCAGGTATGGCTGGTCGTAAAGCAGAAGTGGGATCGCCAGCCCACCGGCCAGGGCCAGTACGCAAGTCGTCTTTTCGAAGCGAGTCATACTCGGCGCGCCTTCTGCCCTAACAACCCGTGAGGTCGAAAAAGTAGCACCCCGATCAGGACGAGGAACGCGAACACGTCACGGTAGGCGACCGAGAAGTATACCGAACCCAGACTCTCCACTAAGCCGAGGATAACGGCTGCAATTACTGCACCTAGAATCGAGCCCATGCCGCCCAGAACGATGATTACAAAGCCCTTGATCACAGGGATCTGACCGACGTCGGGGTAGACCAGAAAAACCGGTGCCAGCAGAGCGCCGGCCGCACCGGCGAGAAGGCCGGCGAGTGCCATTGCAGTGATGTTCATCCTGACCGTGTTAATACCGACGATGGTCGAGCCGACCCGATTCTGTGCCGTGGCCATGAGCGCTCGACCGGTCCAGGTGCCGTAAATGAAGAACAAGGTGGCTCCGATCAGGAACACAGAGGTGCCAGCCGCGAACAACCGGTCGCCGGCGAGGTAAAGGTCGCCAATAATGTGCTTCGATCCTTCCCAGAACGACCCCGGCGTCATCTCGTAGGGACCGATCGCCACCAAGGCGCCGTACTGGAGAAACAGCGACAGGCCAAAGGTCAGAATGATGGCGTACTCCTCCGGTCGATCCATACGCGCGGTATAAACCGGGCGCAACAGGCCCCGTTCCACCAGGATTCCGAAAATGGCGACGGCGACCATGGCCAGTGGTAGACCGACGATCGTTGGCAGGATCAGTGGGATTGAGAATAGCGTCACCGCACCAGCGGTCAACGCATACAACGCGTATCCACCGAGCATGTAGAACTCGCCGTGGGAGAAGTTCACGACCCGCATAATGCTGAACACCACAGTCAGGCCCAGCGCAATCAGGGCATAGATCAGCCCGAAGATCACACCATTGATGACTTGCGCGAGAATGTAATAGTCCATGGACTAGATCATCTTACCGGGAGAAAACCCGGGCCGGGAGTGGCTGTTGCCCACCCCCGGCCACGGCTACAGCCAAGTTATGGTCGAACAATTCCCGCGGTGGCAAATTGCTTGGGAAAGAGCACAGCCGCGTCGCCCGCCGACTGTCCCACCTCGGTGTACTGGAAGATAAACGTCGGTACGGCCTTCCACTGGTGATGCCAGACCCCGTCTTCCTGTGAGAACTCGATATCGCCCCGCGTACCCGTGGTCTTGAGCGCCTTCAGGGCCTTGATGATGGCCTTGCTGTCGGTCGAACCGGCGTTGTTGATCGCGGTCAGTAACGAGAGCATCGCGTCGTACCCCTGCAAGGGCAGGTAGTTTGGCTGACGATCAAACTGGCTGACATAGCGCTCTTTGATTTTCTCGCCCAAGTCAGTCAGTTTTACACTCGGGCTGTAGGGGCAGGACATCAGCACGTATTTGCCTGCATCCTTCACCGCTTCCCAGAACACCTTGTCGTTCTGTGCGGTACAGGTACCATCAAGATAAAGTGTCTCTCTGCTCGGCGCGAAACGAATCTCGTGAGCCTGCTTCAGGATGAGGAAGCCACCCGGCTGGGTGACGGCGACAATCAGCACCTCCGGCTTCACCTGGGTCTTGTACTTGAGCAGGATCGGTACGAAGTCCTTGGATGTTTTCTCGACTACATCATACTGGAAGTCGATATCCGCATTCAGCTTCTTGATCGCACTTTCGATGTTTTTTGCGATACCGATACCATAGTCCGTATCCTCAACCAGACTGGCTGCCTTTTTGATGCCGTTCGCCGCCATCACGGCAACCATGTTCTCGGCCAGCTTGGACGAGTAGACGCTGGTGCGAAACACTTCGTCATAACCTGCTTTGGTGAGGGAATCCGACCAGCACGACCCGATCACAAACGGAATTCCGTGCTGATGGAAGACCTCAATTTCGGCCTTGCAGACGGACGAGTGATACTCGCCTGCAGCAGCAACCACCTTGTCCTGGGTGATGAGTTTTTCAACTACCGTAGCGCCCGTCGGGGGACGGCCCTGGGTGTCATAGACAATCAATTCAATCTGTTTGCCAAGCACGCCGCCGGCGGCATTGAAATCAGCGACGGCCCATTCCAGTCCGAGGACCAGTTCTGGGCCCTGCTGGTAGCTGCCCGGTGAAGACAGCGGCGCCATACCGCCGATCTTGATCGTCTCCCCCGCCTGAGTGGCGTTGACAGACAGCGAGAGCGCTGCGACCAGCGCAAACTGCGACAGCAACTTCTTGTGACGTATTTCAATCATCGTCTTGTCCTCATGGTTGGTGGTTAACGTCGTTAATGAAATTCCACCGACTCCTACGTGGCAGACTGCCCGGTGAAATTATCATTCAGATCTGCAGCCAGTCCTTGATCATGTCATGCTGATTGGCCTCGAATTCGGCCCGGGTTCCATTCACCTTGTTCTGCCCGACTTCGAGTACATAGATCTGGTCGCCGATACGGATCGCCTCGCGCACGTTCTGGTCGACGAGGAGAATGGTCAGGCCGTCAGCTTTTAGGCGTTCGATTGTATCGTACACCTCCTTGGCGATTATTGGCGCGAGACCGACTGTTGGTTCATCGCAGATCAGTATCTCAGGTCTGATCATCATGCCGCGGGCAACTTCGAGGATCTTCTGCATTCCCCCGGACAGGTTACCGGCCTTTGACTTGCGCCGCTCCTGCATCATCGGGAACAGATCGTAGACCCGCGACAATTCGTGCCGGATGCGCGCCTTGTCACGGCGGAAGGTCCAGCCGCCGAGATAGATGTTCTGTTCCACCGTCAGGTGGGGATATACGGTTCGCTCCTGCGGCAGGTAACAGATTCCAAGTCCGGCCATAGTGTGACTTTGGCGCCCTGTCAGGTCGGTGTCGTCCCAGAGAACCTGACCCGACTTGGGCGTGAGAAAGCCGCAGATTACACGCATCAGGGTGGATTTTCCTGAGCCATTGGGTCCAATCACGGAGGTGATCTGCTGCTCCTGTACGTCTACGGAGACATTCTGAAGAATGTCGATTTCATCGACGTAGCCGGCAACTATATTGTGTGCGCTGAGCACGGTCAGACTCCCAAATACGCTTCGATCACGCCGGGATCCTCACGCACTTCCCCCGGGGTGCCGTCAGCGATCACCTTGCCGTTGGCGAGCACCACGATCCGCGTGGCGAGGCCCATGATTGTCGGCAGGTCATGGCTCACGACGATGAAATCGATGCCCTGGTCGCGAAGATCCCGAATACGCTCGAGAATGCGCTCGATCAAAAGAGGATGAATGCCCCCGAACGGTTCATCCAGGAGCATCAGACGGGGTTTAAGCATCAGCGCCCGGGCAAACTGCAGCAGCATGTGCTGCCCGCCGGAAAGATCGCCGGCCTGCTCGTCGGCGAAATCCGCGATGTCCAGAAAATCGAGATATTCCTTCGCCCGTCGGATCAGGGTCACGCGGGTCTCTTTTCCGCCGTCACGGACCGCGAATCCCGGTGCAAGCATGTTCTCCAAGGTGGTCATGTGCGGAAAGATACGTGCGATCTGGAACGTGCGGGCAACTCCGGCCCGGGCAATCCGGTGGGGTGGTTCTTTCTCGATCCGATTACCTTCGAAGCTGATCGCACCAGAGTTCAGTGGATAGATACCGCTCGTCGCGTTCAGCAGGGTGGTTTTGCCGGAACCGTTTGGGCCAATTAGGCCGATTAACTGACCCTTCTCCATCGCGAATGAGACCTCGTCGAGCGCCTGGTTGCCGCCAAAGGCGATGCTGCCGTCTTTAACTTCGAAGACGGACTGGCTCTCAGACACCATTTAATCGACCGCGGGCTGCAATGGATCGTGCTCCTTTTCTAGTCAACGTTGGCTCCCCAATGCACGTTGACCATTTCCCCCAGAATTGACTATACGTTATTTAACCTTGACGCAGTATTACGACCTGCCCGAGGGATACACTGAACCGTAGGTTGTAAATCCTTTAAACCCATTGTGGTGACCAGTTAAGGACAATACCCTGTTTCGGTCACAGAATTGCACGTGAATACCCAATATTTGGCTTAAACCCTAGGTTTTTTACTCTAAAGGTCCCTCTCTCTAAGGCTCAGAAAATGCTTTATTTATAGGCTTTTTTGATACCCCTCGGTTTTAGGAATTGGAGTAAGCAAACTTCAGTTTTATTAGAAACCTTCTATTTATAGAGATTCCAGTATCTCCCCCGTCTGTACCTTTGCATTGCTGTCAGATTGCCGATTAACCCACAAGAAGTAGAGGACTAGGATAGGCGTATGAAGCGATCTGTCTATTTTGCTCTGGACTGTTAATAGCAATTTGTCTCCTGAATTTTTTCACCTGTAAGTACCCGCTCGTATCCGAACCGTGTGAGGTCGAGGGTGCGGTACTCACCAAAAGTGACGAGTTCGCTCATGGCACGGCCGATTGCTGGGGATTGCATAAGACCATGTCCAGAGAACCCGGCCACGAGATAGAAGTTGTCGAGCTCGGGTGGGCGGCCGATAATGACATTCCCATCAAGAGTGTTGACATCGTAGTGGCAGGTGTAGGCGTTCAGGAGCTTGATCGATTCGAACGCAGGGATGCGCTGCGCTAATGTGGGCCACAAAACGTCGTCGAAAAGCGCGTAGTCGACCTCAACCTTGCTGGTTACCGGGTCGTGCCCTGGTGGGGGAGCCATGTTGCAGAGAAAGCTGCGTCCCTCAGGCCTGACTCCCAAGCCGTTCGTGAATATGGTGAGCGGCATGCGACCCATCGCCTCGCGGCACTCGAATACGAACACGCAACGCTTTCGGGGCTCAACTGGAAGTTCGATTCCCACTAGCCCCGCGATGTGGGCAGCGTCGCGGGCGCCCGCTGCATTTACCACAACTCCCGCCTCAATCTGTCCAGCGTCGCGCAAGGTTACGGGTCCGGCGCGGGAGCCCTGCCTAGCAACGCCAATAGCCTCGTCGTCTATATAAGTTACTCCGAGCGAACGAGCTCGCCGGCGGAAAGCCTGAAGCAGCCCGTAGGGATCTAGCCAGCCCTCGTTACTAAGCCCGAGAAATCCTCCCGCGAGATCTTCGGTATTGAGCCACGGAAAGTGGGTTTTGAGCTCGGATGGTGACTGGAAGACAATCTCAGCCCCATGCTTGCGTTGGACGGCGTGATTGTCGTGCATCATGGGGAGTGCCTCTGGGCTTGCGAGCAGCAGGTAGCCACTCTCTTTGAATCCTATATCGGGGGCCCCGTCGTCTACCGAGAGATATTGGTCAATGTGTTTGATGAAGTAAGCACCGAATAAACCAATGAGTATGTTCTCGGGCGTAGAGAATTGCTGACGGATGCCGCCTATGGCGCGTGCAGAGGGTGTGTGCTCATATGTGGAATCGCGCTCGACAACCAGCACTTTTCCATCGAACGATTTCTGAGCCGCAAGAAAATAGGCGGTCGAACTGCCGCTCACTCCACCGCCAATGATTACCACGTCATAGCTTGAATTCATCGTGCAGATGCTATCATCGTCAGGTAGCTGATCGGTCACATTCTGGTCACAGTGATCTGATCGAAAAGGAACCCCTAATCCCTAGAGATCAACCCAGATTTCTGTGGAACGAACTACTGGACCTTGTTCTGTTTGAGTGAGTGCGTTCTTTAGTGATTGGAGCGGCACCGAATGTTTTTGAGTGAGCTCCGGGAGAACTGATCTGGACAAGATCACTATTTGCTGTGCCATTAGACTGATCTTAGAGAGCAACTCCTGCAAAAGTAAACTTTTTGAGAGGTTTTTGTGCTTGTTAAAAACTCTAACTGAAGAACACTCACCTAAACTCAAAAAGACTCACTTTTAAGATCAACAGTTAGCCCTAAATGACGAGTTGTCGGTGGACCCGAGCAAAAAGGACGTTTATTCTTCCTATACACACCTGGTTATCATTCCCACGACGTGGCCATTCAGATAGATAAGGAGAGATGTGATGGCAATTAGAAAACGAATTGGGGCATTGGTTCCTTCAACCAACACTACCGCAGAGGGAGATTATCAACTTGCTGCTCCTGCGGGTGTGACGATACATGGAATGCGAATGTGGCTTACCAACGAGGGGCTCGGAACAGGAGAATCCATGGATTCTATGAATGCAGAGATTGCATCAGGTGCAAAATATCTGTCGACCGCCAACGTGGATGCTATAGCCTATCTCTGTACAACAGGCAGTTTTTACAAGGGTGCAGGCTGGGACAAGGAAATGTGTGACATCATTGAACAGAATTCAGGAGTACCCGGCATAGCAACAAGTCCATCCGCTGTAGAAGCTCTCAAGGAAATGGGAGCCAAGAAAGTGTCTATTGCTACACCGTATCCAGAATGGAACAATGGCAAATTACGCGAATATTTCACAGCTGCCGGATTTGAAGTACTGAACGTTGACGGTGATCCTATCGCCGCTAAGTCAGGGAATCAGGGTATTAATGACCAGGATCCTGAGCGCATCGTTGAGTTTGCATCTTCCGTCTGCCATCCTGACGCTGACGTTTTATTTTGTTCCTGCACCGCATGGCGCTCCATGGAAGCCGCAGATCGACTGGAGCAAGAAGTAGGGAAGCCTGTAGTGACGTCCAATCAGGCAACAGTCTGGAAGACCTTTAAGACTTTGGGACTGAAAGTTAGGACACGCGGGTTCGGGCAACTTCTCGATCAACTCGCTTGAGCACGAAAAGGAGACTATGCTGCATTAGACACAGCTGGATGGGAAGTCGCCTCAATTTATAACTGCTTGAATCGTAGATGAAACAGGCGTTAGTAACCGTAGAAAGGGTTATAAACCAATCAGTTAATGGTCGGGGTGAGAGGATTTGAACCTCCGGCCCCTGCCTCCCGAAGGCAGTTACTGACCAGAAACAGTCTAGGAAATTCAACAAAACTCACACTTCGTCCCCACGCAAACTAGACTGAAATGGACTAGAGAGGACACAAGAGGACAACTGAATCGTCCACTTTATCGAATCAATCCCAGTTTTCAGTGGAACGATGCACGGCCCCATTCAGCACTGGGTTACAGGCCTCCGGCGCTGGTGACTCGGGCCATCCAACCCACCTAAACGGATTGGCCGGCCATCATGCAGTAGACTCAAAACCCTCTCACAACAACTGGACTGGATTATCGGGCAGGTCACTTTGCTTTGATGTTCAACACGATTTTCCTACAACCGCTCAACCATCACACCTTAATTTACTGATTGGTAAGCTTTCAAATAGGCTTCTTTCGCTAGTTGAAAACACTCGGGTGGGGCTCTTAGGATCCCGGCTCCAATCTGACCGACGCCTCCTTTTCCTGCGAGTCCAGCATCGATCACTGGTACAACACCGGTCTCAACCACCCGAAAGATATCGATGCCAGTCGGCGTACCACGATATTGTAAGTAGGGTATGCGGTAGTGCTCGCTTTCGCCAACTGTGATGGTATACATAGATTCGTTTAACTCTACCATGGCTTGCGGGGATCCTCCTTGGTACGTCTGCAGCGGAAATGCCGCAGCTTGGGCAAATCCTCCCAGGCCTATGGTCTCCGTGATGTGGCTTTCACCACCGACCCACTCTACATCCTCGCGGGCAAATCCGTCGAACAGTTTTACATCATCGGCAATGGCTGGCGGGCCGCGAAACCAGCCATCGAGACCGCTTACGCGAATTGCAAAGTCCTGACAGCTAATGGTCATCGCACTGACGACACTAGATCCTGTCACGCCATGGGCTCCGTCGGCGGTCGCCTTAGCCGCCGCCATAGAAAGCCGCAGAAAAAAATAATCGCTCTGCTTTAAGAAGTCTAAGGCCTGCTTAACTTTGTCACCGTGTTGCGCGTAAAGGTCGAGTAAATGAGGCGTTAATTCCTGGCCAAACAGCAGCGTTGCAGCGGTATTTCGGCTATGCATCTCATCGCCCATGTGCAGCGCCCGCGTGATCATGGATTTCAATGCAATTCCTGATGCAGCTCGTACCGCGTCGGCGATAACGGGACCGATCACATCTCTTATGAAGTCCAAGCCCTCTCGTACTTCTTCGTCATACACCCCATAATTGAGTCGCCGCCTAGATTCACCTTCGTAAAAATTGCAAAAACCGCGATTGCCAAAGGTCCGATTCTCCACTACAAACACCGGCATAGACGCTGTGTAAATTCCAGCAACGGATCCCACACAGCCGTGCTCGTGACAGGCACCGATCTCGATCTCTCCTGAGGCAAATTTTGCTTCCGAATCTTCGGCATCTTTGGCTAATCCCTCGTAGATCGCCCCGTAGATGAGCGCGTTGCGCTGCCCCCCCACATAGTCCGACCACTCGAGCGGTGCACCGGAAGTCAGTATCTTGTTTGCCGTCATCCCTGGGATCACCTCTCCTGCTGCAGCGACGTTTACCAATATCGGATCCGCACCATTGAGTCGTCGGAGGGTTTCCGCGTTGGCCGACTGGCGTGATTGTTCCATCGAGACAGGCATCTGGCTTGTATCAATAATCGTAGTGTGTGAATGACTCATTCACCACAATCGCAGATAACGCTTTCGTTCCCATGGTGTCACTTCCAAACAAAATTCGTTCCATTCTCTGCGTTTATACTTTAAGAAAGTACCGTGAAATGCCTCGCCGAAAACTTCTTTAGCGAGCCCGTCGCTCTCAAACTTCTGCAACGCATGGCCAAGTGTTCGCGATAGTCGATGTATACCCGCTTGTTCAAGCTCCTCATCGGTCTTACTGTATGTATCAAACTCCACCGCGTCCCCGGGATCGAGTTTCTCTCTAATCCCTTCAAGCCCCGCGGCAAGCGTCATCGCGGCGCCTAAGTAAAAGTTACACGCGCTATCAGCCTGGCGCACTTCCAGACAATATCGATTCATTGGCAAACGACAGGTCAAAGTGCGATTGTTGTGGCCATAAGCGCTATACACCGGCGCCCACGACATTTCCCGCATGCGACCGTACGGCTCCATGCGCTTGTAGGAGTTCACAGTAGGGCACACGACAGCAGTAATGGCCTCGGCGTGACGCAGCATACCCGCAGTAAAATGGTAAGCAAGCTCGCTATAGCCCCGACCATTCCGGCTTTTCTCTTTGTCCTCCGCCTGAAACAAATTGCGACCGCCCTTTCGATCGGCGAGGCTTACGTTGAGATGAGCGCCGGATCCGAACGCGTCAGACCAGGGCTTAGGCATAAAGGTCGCAATACAGCCGATATTTCGTGCTACGTGCTTGGACATTAGCCGAAAGATCAACATCCGATCCGCCATGGTCAATACATCTGTGTAGCCAAAATCGAATTCGTACTGACCATCGCCGCCCTCGTGATCGAAGGAATAAACATCCCAACCGAGTTCATTTAAATACTGCACCATGGGCTCCAGAAACACATCAGCCTGCATCGTGGTTTCCAAGTCGTAGCCACGAGTAGGATCGTTTTCCATATCGTCTGCAACAAAAGGTAGCCACTCGCCGTTGGTCTCGCGCAGCACATAAACTTCGGGCTCCACACCCATGTTCATAATAAAACCTAGCTCCTCCGCCGCTTGAATTTGTCGCTTGAGTACGTGACGACAATCGTGGTCATAGGGTTTGTCATGAAAGTACAGATCGCTTGCTGCCATTGCGTAACGATGATCCCAAGGCAGCACTACAAATGTCGACGGATCAGGGATACTGACACACTCATCCTCATTAGGACCTAGTTCACCCATACCCTCCAACGCGCCCACCGTATAGAGTTCAGAGCCTTTTACCATTTCATCAAAATGCTCAATGGGTACCGCTTTCGATTTGGGCACACCATGAATATCCACGTAAGCACCGAACAAATACCTAACTCCCGCGCCAACGAGTTGTTGTTTGATCACATCAAGATCCGACATGCTTTATCTCCAGTACACGCAACACGCGCACGTTGTTTCAGTCCTGTAATAACACAATGTCATTGGGTTGAACGTTTATCTCGACGGTGTCACCGGGTTGAATCGAATTTTCCACCGGAATTCGCAGCAGCAGCTCCGTGTCTCGATTTGTTCCGGCGAGTCCTCGACAACGACGATGGGCGCCCTGAAATACCGCCTCCGTGATCTCGACATTTCCCAATGCAATACTATCGTTGTCTTCGGTGGTTCCAAGCTTGATTTGTTCAGGACGAATTGAAAGGCGTACGGTATCTCCAGCGGGTCGTTCTCCCTCAACTTCTATGTCACCTAACTTGGTCGAGACTTGCATGTGACCATTGTGTGTCGCTGCGATAGTTCCTTCAAGAATATTGCTCTCACCCATAAATGTCGCAGTAAACAGACTCGCAGGTTTCAGATAAATCCGGTCCGGCGGACCGTTATCCTCAATCTTGCCGTGATTTAACACCACTATGGTGTCCGCAATACTCATGGCCTCGTCTTGGTCGTGGGTTACATGCACAAAAGTGGTTCCCAATTGCTTCTGAATACGCACGAGTTCTTCCTGCATCTGCCGGCGCAGGTTTAAGTCCAATGCACCCAGTGGCTCATCGAGCAGTAACACCGAGGGTTCCACTGCGATGGCACGGGCTAAAGCGACCCGTTGGCGCTGCCCACCCGATAGCTGATCAATGGAACGATCACCAAGGCCTTCCAGACCGACTAGTCTCAAAGCCTGCTCTGTGCGACGGCCTCTCACGTCCTTAGGGACTTTACGCATCAAAAGTCCGAAACTTACGTTCGAAGCTACACTCATGTGTGGAAAAAGCGCGTAGTCTTGAAACACGGTTACTGTAGGACGAAGCGCTGGCGGTACCTGGGTAACGTCAGCACCTTCGATTAGTACCTGGCCCGAACTCGGAGTCACAAAACCGCCTAGCATGGACAAGATGGTGGTCTTGCCACTGCCCGAAGGCCCAAGCAAGACCACGAATTCCCCGCGGGCAATAGAGAGATTCACAGAATCCACAGCCACGACATTTCCAAATGTCTTGCGTATGGATTTGAGTTCAACCAGGGTATTAACCATTATTGTTTTTGCGTCGAGTACTTAAAAGGATGGCAATTGACACCATGGTAATGGAGATTGCAAACACCACAGTCCCGGCTGCATTCACCTCAGGAGTAAGACCAGCGCGAAGCATCTCAAAGATAGTCACCGGCAAAGTGACATCAAAACGGCTCAATAAAAACGCAATAATGAACTCATCCCAAGACAGCGTTGCAGCGATGCAGAATGCTGCGAATAGCGTGGGGCGCATGATGGGTGCGGTGATCAGAACAAGGGTTTGCAGATCGGTGGCCCCAAGATCGTGGGCAGTTCGCTCAATGTTCTTTTGATGATCTCCCATCTGCGAAAAGATAATGGCAAAACAGAGCGGTAGATTAATGATCACATGGCCAATACCTACTACAAACAGCGATCTCGAAACGCCTAGTAAATTGAACGTAACTAGTAAGCCCATGCCGATAATCAGATACGAGACTGTGATCGGCGCCATCAACAAGTAACGTGCCCCTCCAGCAAACCTAATATGCTTGCGCGCCAGAGTATGGGCTGCGAGGAAGCCAAGCAGGGTTGCGACAACGGACGACAGTGTCGCCACAACTATCGAATTGAGCAAAGCTTCCATCAAACGACGGTTATCGAACATCCGTTCGTACCACTGTAGGCTCGGCCCTTGAAACGGAGGCACGGGCAGTAAGCCGTCTTGAAAAGAAAACAACACCAGCACAACCACTGGCAGATAGATAAACACAAACGCCAGTGTCATGTAGCATCCGGATGGTACTTGTCGTAGCCAGGACATGTTAGACGCGATCCATCTTGAGATACTTAGCGAACGCAAAATAGGTGATCGTCACCACGGCCATCAAGGTCATGCTCATCACCGACGCCATGGGGAAATCCGCGGCACGGGCTACCTGCAGCATGATAGCCTGGGGGATCAACAGCTCGGTGTTACCACCCAAGATTTGCGGCGTAATGAAATCCCCAATCGTAATCACAAAGGCGATAAACGCTCCGACTGCGATACCCGGAACACTCAGCGGCAATGTAATCCTCAAGAATACCTGCAAATTTGAGGCTCCGAGATCGGTGGCCGCCCGGCGGTATGACGGGCTGATCTGAACTAAGTTCGCATAAATAGTGAGTGTTAACAGCATGGTGAAAAAGTGCACAAATCCCAACACTGTCGCACCACGGTTATAACTCATGGATAGGGGTTGATCGATAATACCAATACTTTGAAGCGCCACATTGATAATTCCATTGTCCGACAGTACCAGCAACCAACTGTAGGACCGCACCACATACGAAGTCCAAAACGGTAACACCGCTAGGATCAACGCAAAGCGCTGCCAACGTTGGGGGACTCGATACGCCAAAATATGGGCAAGCGGATACGCCAGCAACACGCTTACTATCGTGGCCACCAACGCGACTTCTATGGAGTTGAATAACGCATCGACCAGGTAGCTTCTGGAAAAGAACTTTTCATAATTGGCAAGCGTCCAGGTCGCCTCCAACTTGCCGCCAATCCGCTGCCAAAAACTCACCAGTAACATAATGACAAGCGGTACGATAAAGAAGCAAACGGTGATAGTGATAGCGGGAACTATCGCCCATCTCGAGAAATCGAAGCCCCCCCGGATGGGAGGGCGTGCGATCTCAGCCATGATACAACAAGGAAAAGATTACGATTGCACGAACTCCATCCACAGTTCTAGCATTGCCGAGTCGAGTTCAGGCTGTGGCAGGAATGAAAGATGGGATTTTGCCAGAAAGCCGGGCTGTTCATCCCAGCGCAGAATCTGCTTCTGCGCATCGTTCAAAGCTGCGTTTGAGTTGGTGGGCATAGCCCAATAACAGTCGGATGTGGCCAACAAGCCTTGCCCTTCCGGACTGATGACCCACTTTACAAACTCATTTGCAAGGTCTTTCTTGTTAGAGTCTTCAAAGATGGCAAGCCCCTGCGTCCAGATCAGACCACCGTTTTCCGCAATGGTCCATTGCAGCTCGGGCTTCTCCGTGGTGAGTACTGACACGGCGAACTCTGCACCCGCAACAATCATGTCTACATTGCCACTCACTAGTGCGTTCTGTACCCCGACAATGTCACCGATCAAAGAGACCTGTGGTTTCAGTTCCAACAATTTCGGCCGGATCTTTTCCTCAAGATTCTGCACGTTGACATCGCTGGGTTTCATTCCCAAAGAAATTGCAATCATCTGGATAACTGGGAAGTAATAGTCGTACACCGCCATACGACCCTTATACTTCGGGTTCCACATCACGTCATTACTGCTCATATCGGTTCCATCGACCTTAGAATCGTTATAAGCAATGCCGTAATAACCGAACTTTTCCGGTACTGAGTAGAGCTTCCCTTCTACGGAGTTGTACGGTGCGTTGCGAATCTGCTCGAACAAATCATCCCATGGATAGTCATCCTTGTTGAGCGACGCTAACAAGCCCTGTTTGGCAACCTGTGGTACGTCCGGCGCATCGATCACAAACACATCCCAATCACCCGGCTGCGATTGCTCGATGATTGAAAGCGCTGTGCCGGTGCCCTCGTAGGTTTTGACGTTTACGCGAACATTGTGAGCCTGCTCAAAAGGCTGCAGTAGTTTGGGATCGGCGTGATCACACCAAACCAGGATGTTAAGCTCATCGGCGGCCCAACTTAATCGTGGTCCCAGCGCGCTAGCGGCAGCCACGCCGCCCATTGTCCCAAGAAACGAACGTCGGTTGATTGAACTTCGTGCAAACAGATTAGTCATAACTCTCCCCCTCTGTGTGGTGCTGTTGTGTCTCGGAATGTGACCAAGTTAGCACAGTTTCGTGCAGTCAGGAATAGCGCATTCGTTATCAGCCTTTATACCCGGCCCTTGCCTTCGGGATTGGCGATGGTGCCCATGACATCCATCGCCAGCCGCACCGCCACGCGGGCGGCGTTGTTGGCTGGATCATATACTGGGCTGCATTCGGTTATGACATAGGCGTCGATTCCGCGGCGGGCGAATGCTCGTACGAACTTAATCATCTCACGCGGTGTCATCCCACCGGTCTCAGGTGTGGTGATACCGGGTACAAAGGCCTGATCCATGCAGTCAAGGTCGGTGTGCAGTACAACCTTCTCAACGTCGTCGGTCCAAATATGATCGATAACCTGCGCAGCAACCTTATCAACACCTTGCTCTTCAATATCCCAAATCGTAAACATTAGTATCCCATGTCGGTCTACAAACTCGCGCTCTTCTGGTGGATTCAGGGCCCCATTCATACCGACTAGTGCGACATTCTTGCAATTAGGAAGTTCGACTGTACGACTCACAGGACAAGCATGGTTGAGCGTCTCCCCACCGACGTCCTTGGCCGTATCCATGTGCGAGTCAAAGTGAATGTATGCGAGCCCTCCCTTGCTGCATGTCTTCGACAAAGCTGCAGTTACCGGTATAGGGCAGGAGTCGTCGCCGCCGAAGACAAAAGGAATAGCCCCCGCATTGACGATATTAATGATGCATTCCTCCGCGCGATCGAAAGTCTTGCGAGCATTTCCGGGAATGATCTGCACGTCACCGCTATCCACAAGATTCAGTGCATCGAATAAATCAACTTGAAACTCCCCATGGTGACTGATGTAGTGGTCCGTAGCACAACGAATGGCCCGTGGTCCCATGGAGGTTCCGGGCCGACACGTATTAGTGTGTTCCCAGGGCAGGCCCAAGACCGCCGCCTTTACCCCGTGCTCTCTGAGTTTTTCTTCCACCGGTGGGACGATATTGGCCTTCAAGAACGAAGGTATCCCTGAAATCAAATGGGTTGGAAAATCACTCTGGCCTTCGCGTTTACCGTATGTCAAATAACTGTCATGCGCCATGCTTGCTACTCCCCCTCCAGATGATCATGGTACGATAGGTACATCCAGATTATGCTTACATAGTTTGACTGATCAGTCAAACTATGTCGTCCCGGAACACAAACAGCTTTTCATCGGTCGACCTTACGGTAGACCGGTAGAATGCGGCGGTGGCTCGCTTGCCCAATTTGGTCAAGGAGAAGTCGGGCAAATATTCCATATGCCTGACTGCCAGGGGAAAACAGTCCCGGTTTCAAAGTCAGACGCCTTTTCCATGCCTGACGATTTTCCTACCTTCAATTTGCCTATCCTATTGAAGACCGTATGCGTATCGACTTGCAACAAGGAAATCGGTTTGCTCTCGGTCGCCATCAATTACACCAATGGGAAGACGCCGATTTTGCCAATGATCTTGTTCTGCTTGAGAGAACGAAGAATGGAATGCGCCGGTCGGTTGTTCTCAATTTGGTATCAAGAGGGGTGTTGATTCGAAAGAGACGGGTCAGGGCCGAGGTCTGCCCGGATACACATCGGGTCTTTTTCATATCACGCGGACTCCCCACGCAAATGTGGGTGACAGGGTGAAGGACGTGAAAACCTCGTTTGTTTGAGGTGAGAAAACTGCTCCGTCATGCGAGTATTCAGATGACAGAGCGATATGCCCATTTGGCACCGGATCACCTGCATGATGCAGTCGATAATCTTTGATTTTCAGCACGTTTCCAGCACACTGAAAAACCAAAACAGGCAGTGCTCTACCAGAATGGCTTAGATACACGTGTAAATGGTCGGGGTGAGAGGATTTGAACCTCCGGCCCCTGCCTCCCGAAGGCAGTGCTCTACCAGGCTGAGCTACACCCCTCGAGTTTTGTTTTCAACGCTTAGGACTCCTAATTGGAGTCACT
>JYMV01047785.1_pt1 | contig 19882 bp, 14 predicted proteins | sample 338911 | NCBI WGS metagenome assembly JYMV01 (sample SAMN03354496, study PRJNA234377) | hydrothermal vent metagenome | biome: Deep sea; feature: Hydrothermal plumes at the Eastern Lau Spreading Center, Western Pacific Ocean; material: Seawater | place: Tonga | collected 2009 | depth 2000 m m
TGTCAGAATTTAATTATGCAATGGCCTCTTCGGCCGATGACGCGTCAGCCCAGGTAAAAGGAACCGGTGACGGCTCTTTAATTGCCGGTGGAATGACGTTAATCCCGTCTATAAAATTGGGATTAGCCACCCACACCGATCTGATCGATCTAGCCGGGGCAGGCCTTAGCGGTATTTCAGTGGAAGGCACAACCGTTACCATTGGAGCGATGACACGGCATGTGGATGTAGCATCATCAAAGGAAGTTGTGAATGCTATTCCGGCTCTGTCTGGCTTGGCCAGCGGCATTGGAGACCCACAAGTTCGTAACCGGGGGACCATTGGAGGATCTGTTGCAAATAATGATCCAGCCGCCGATTATCCCGCGGCATGCTTAGGGTTGGGAGCAATGATTAAAACAAACGATAGAGAAATCTCTGCAGATGATTTTTTTACGGGCTTATTTACAACGGCGTTAAAAGAAGGGGAAGTAATTACCTCGGTCGGTTTTCCGATACCGGAAAGGGCTGCCTACGTTAAATTTCCCAACCCGGCAAGTCGTTATGCGTTGGTGGGTGTGTTTGTTTCCGACGGTCCTATGGGAATCCGTGTCGCAGTGACCGGAGCAGGCATTAGTGGTGTTTATAGAGAATCCAGTTTCGAAAGCGCTTTATCAGGAGCTTGGGAATCAGCCACATTGGATGGTGTTAAAGCCGATGAAAGTTCAATGGCGTCAGATATTCACGCGGCAGCAGACTATAGAGCGCACTTGGTTGGTGAAATCGCTCGTCGGGCGGTTGCCGCTAGCGTATAGTTAACTCAAATAGTTTTTTCCTTTAATTTCCCCTCCTGTCCAAAATTATGGACAGGAGGGGAAGTGTTTTCTATGCTTCTCATAATTCTCAATAAACGGAAATAAGGATAAATATGACTGAGCTCCCCCAATCGGTGGACGCTACATCGGATTTGTTGCGTTCTGGTGACTATCTCGCCAATCGTAGTCTGGCTACCGCGCTCTACTTGTCTCTTTCCCTCGGACGTCCGTTGTTTCTAGAAGGAGAAGCAGGGGTAGGTAAAACAGAAATAGCGAAGGTGTTATCTGAAACATTAGGCCGAAAATTATTACGTTTGCAATGCTATGAAGGTCTTGATGTTACGACAGCAGTTTATGAATGGAATTATTCTCGCCAAATGGTGGAAATCCGAATGGCAGAAGCTGCGGGAGAACGAGATAGGGATAAACTTGAAGCTGATCTCTTCGGCGACGCATTTTTGATTAAACGACCGCTTTTACAGGCATTGGAAGTACAGCCATCGGGACCGCCAGTTTTGTTGATTGACGAACTCGATCGTACCGACGAGCCTTTTGAAGCCTATTTGTTAGAGGTTCTTTCTGATTTTCAGGTTACCATACCCGAACTTGGTACCATAACGGCTAAGGACCCTCCGCTGGTTGTGATTACTTCCAATCGAACTCGCGAGATTCATGATGCTTTGAAACGCCGTTGTTTCTACCATTGGGTGGATTATCCGAGTGCCAACCGCGAATTAGAAATCATAAAGATAAAAGCTCCGGGAGCATCGGAAACATTGTCGGCAGAAGTTGTGGGCTTTGTTCAGCAGTTACGTGGGATGGATTTGTTTAAGCAACCGGGAGTGGCCGAAACTATAGACTGGGCTCACGCTCTTACCCAACTTGACTGCATGGCACTCGATCCAGAAATGGTTAACGATACTTTGGGCACTTTATTGAAATATCAAGACGATATCGTCAAAATAGAAGGTAGCGAAGCCAGTCGTATCCTCAAGGAAGTAAAAATGGAAATCGCAACGGCAGGTGCCTGATCCATGACTGTCAGGTCCTTTGAGGATGATGGTCGTAAGGATAATAACCGCGGTTTGCCGCGTATCGGTTTAGGTGGTCGCCTTTCAGAAAATATTATGCATTTTGGTCGGGTTTTACGCCGTGCCGGTCTTCCCATTGGCCCGGGTCAGATAATAGGTGCTATCAATGCTGTGACCCAAGTTGGTCTTGGAAACCGAGGGGACTTTTATTGGGTTCTTCATTCTGTATTTGTAAACCGACAAGACCAGCGTGATATCTTTGACCAGGCATTTCATATATTTTGGCGCAATCCCGAAATCTTGGAAAAGATGATGCAAATGATTTTACCGGACATCGGATCCCCAGAGGCTATGGCGAATAGAGATGAAATCTCTCGACGAGTTTCTGAAGCCTTGTCCCAGAGCCAGAAGGAGGCATCTGGAGAAGAGCAGCAGGAGGAAAAGGAGTTTGATGCGGCTTTGACGTGGAGTGCTGGAGAAGTACTAAGTCAGAAAGATTTTGAAAAAATGTCTTCAGATGAAATGAGGGAGGCAAAAGAGGCTATTAAACGTTTGCGTCTGCCGATCATGGAAGTGCCAACGCGACGATTTCGTTCATATTCTTCAGGTCCACGCGTAGACATGCGCCGAACACTTCGGGCCGCTTTACGATCGTGTAACGGCTACATACCACTGATGCGTAGAGAAAGGCGAACCCGCCGCCCACCTTTGGTCATAATTTGCGATATTTCAGGCTCTATGGAGCGCTATTCCCGGATGATTCTCCACTTCATGCACACCGTAATTAATGATCGGGATCGAGTATATACCTTCGTTTTTGGAACGCGATTAACAAATGTAACACGTTATTTGCGCTATAAAGACGTAGATATGGCTTTATCTAGGATAGGTGAAGAAGTAGTGGATTGGTCAGGGGGTACGAGGATAGGCAGGTGCTTACACGATTTTAACCAAAATTGGTCACGGCGAGTTTTGGCACAGGGAGCGGTGGCCATCATCATCTCAGACGGCCTTGACCGTGATGAGGGAACGGGTCTGGAGTTGGAGATGATACGTCTACATAAGTCCTGTCGAAGACTTATATGGCTAAATCCACTTCTCAGGTACGAAGGTTTCCAACCAAAGGTTATTGGAATTAGAGCCATGCTCCCTCATGTGGATGAATTTCGGACGGTTCATAATTTAGAAAGTTTGCAAGATCTTACTCGCGTTCTGGGAGATGAACCGGTTAGCCATTTGAATAGCACTCAATCGGTGATGATCAGTTAATTCGATTTCTGGGAGTTTTTAATAAAGACGATAATGTTCATATAGAATAAGGCTATTATTGTAATTTAAAGTCGAATTTGGGAGTTAATTCTATTTATAGGGGTTGTTTCCTTGTCTTACGAGCAACCGGATTGGAATACCCGGTAGCTCGAAACTTTCTCTAATTCCGTTAACTAAATATCGGCGGTAATCTTCTGGGAGGGAATTTCCTCGGCTTGAAAATACAACAAAAGTTGGTGGACGCGTCTTCGCTTGGGTCATATAGCGTAGACGTATGCGATGGCCGCTGACTAATGGGGGAGGGTGCCTTTCTAACATTACTTCAAGCCACCGATTGAGTTGGCCTGTTGGTATACGCTGGTTCCAAATATCGAAATACTTGAACGACTCGGGTAATAGCTTCTGTACTCCTTTTCCCGTCAAGGCTGAGAGTATCACTACAGGTACACCGCGTATCTGGGGTAGTGACGTTTGTAGGCGGTATTCTAGATCTTTTAGTGACGATGCACGGTTTTTGACACTATCCCATTTGTTAACAGCTACAACCAGGATGCGGCCCTCGTCAATAACCTCTCTGGCTATAGTCAAGTCTTGTTTTTCCAGCATTGTATTTGCGTCTAAAACTAAAACCACTACTTGAGCAAACTGGATAGCACGATGGGTATCAGATGTTGATAAACTCTCAACCTTGTCAGTTACTTTGGACTTGCGTCTCAGTCCTGCCGTGTCTATCAGCCGGATTGGCCGGCCCTCATAGTCCCACTGAACGGTGATGGCATCACGAGTGATACCAGCCTCAGGCCCCACGAGTAAGCGTTCTTCACCAATGATTTGATTGGCAAGGGTTGATTTTCCAACGTTTGGTCGCCCTACAATTGCCATATGGAGAGCTGATTCAGAAATTTTATCTGGCAATATTTCACCAAACTTAATGTCGTCTTCGAAGTCACCGCCATCCAACTGGGTGTAATCCTCGATAAATGGTGCGAGCGAATCATATAAGCTTCCCATACCCTCGCCATGCTCTGCAGAGATCGCAATCGGTTCGCCTAAACCAAGTCTCAAGGTCTCAGATAAAGCATATTTATTAATAGATCCCTCGCATTTGTTAGCAACCAAGATGATGGGAATCTCTTGCCTGCGAAGCCAATTGGCAAAATATTCATCGAACGGCGTGATGCCCGTCCGGGCATCAACCAAAAAAAGGGCCACATCTGCTTGTTCGACAGCTTGATTGGTCTGTTTGCGCATTCGAGCTTTAAGACTATCATCATTATAGTCTTCAAACCCGGCAGTATCTATCAAAGTTAAATCTAAATCACCCAATTTTCCTTTAGCTTCACGCCGATCTCTCGTAACGCCTGAAGTTCGATCAACGATGGCTAATTTTTTCCCAGCTAGGCGATTAAACAAAGTAGATTTTCCGACGTTGGGACGCCCGACAATTGCGAGGCTTAAACTCATGAGTTAAGGGATACTGGAACTATCAGCGATAGGCAATGAGGTCTGCATCGTCACTGAGAAAATATATTGTATCGAGGGCTACTATAGGTCCGATGGTAATACCATCTGGCATTTCTATCTTACCAAGAGTTTGACCGCTATAGGGTGAAATTGAAAGGGCTTCGCCGGTCGATCCTGCTACAATCAGTCGATCACTGGTAAGGACTGGACCAGTCCAGATAATTCTGCCAGTTTTGTCCTCTGGATCTTCCCATTTTGCAAGATTATTGACCCAGTAAATATTTCCTTTTTGCCGCGAAAGCGCTACAAGTTCGGAATTGTTAGTTAAAAGAAAAATAAAATCACCTGCTACCCATGGGCTTTCTATCCCACCGATACTTCGTTCCCAAATACGTTTTCCTGTTCGTAGATTTATTGCTGTCAATCGACCATTGTTGCTGATGACAAAGACTAAGCCCCTGTCAATAATAGGGCGACCACGAATAGTTGTAAATGTTGTTACCGAGTTTGTCTTTCTCGCACCAGCTAAAGAGTCCGTCCATAATTCTTTTCCATTTTCAACCTTGAGAGCGGCCACCTCACCAGAAGAGTAAGTTACAACAACAACGCCAGCGTCGACAGCGGGATTAGCACCGCCAATTAAATTTGTGGGTTCTTCAATGCCCGAGTGGGTCCATATAGTTTGACCGTTAGATCCATAAACAGCATATAGTTTATTAGCCAAGGTCACTGCATATACCCGGTTGTTACGAACGGTTGGTGCCGTCCTAAACGGGTTATCCATCTTGCGGCGCCATATAATTTTACCCGTGTTAGCATCCAGACATATCAGTTCCGCAAATCCTGTGGCAACAAATATCCTACCAGCTTCGAAAGCTAATCCACCTCCGATGTAGCCCTCTTCTTCATCTTCAGGAGCTAACTCCAAGCGCCATATCTCGTCCCCTGAGATGGCATTAAACGCGGCTATTACTGTTTCGGCATCCATGGTGTACACGCGACCATCGGCCATGATCGGTTGGGCGATCAGCCAGTCAGTATCATTTGTACCCGATCCAATATCGATGCTCCAAGATTCTTTAATATTGGGGCTAATTTTGATGTGGTGCATAGCATGGTTGGCGTATCCGCCCGCTTGTGGCCATTCATTGTTGGAAGTTGGGGCAGGCAAGAGGATTTTTTTTCCGGTTGTAATGGAATCGGCTTGTAATGTCTGTTCTTGCGCCAAAATTGAAATTCGTTTTCCGGAAAGTGGGGGTTTTTCGGTAGTACCAAGAAAAGGTAACGAACCGCATCCAGAGACCAAAAGAATGCCCGCAAAGATTATGAATGGTCGTATAAAGAAAAAAATCACTAATTATATTCCCTAGTTGCTCAAAATGGCCGACACCTCCGCAGCGCGAGCCCGAATACCTACCGGGGCTGTAACATCATCTGCTAACTCTTTATATAATTGGACTGCCTGCTTAATATTTCCGGACTTTTTTGCAAGGAGTGCCACCAGTTCCCTAGCGGTATGTCGCCATGGGTTAGAGGGTAAAATCAGGTGCTGGATCTGGTTGGTTAATTCAACTGGATCACCATTATCCAAATTATGCATCGTCGATAGAATAAGTGCCAAGTCACGGAAAATTTCATTTATTTTGGTGTCATTTGCAATAGACAAGTAGGCTGTAGCGGCCCCAGTGGCGTCGCCAGAGCGGGCAATCAATCCCGCTTGATTAAGCTGAGCAAGAATTGAATATCCTGTAGTACCGTCCTTAGTAAGGCGAGCTAAAGCTGAAGTAGCGTCATTCGTTTTGTTTTGGCTTATTGCATTTAAAGCAGAGGCATATAGTGCACTGTCATTGCTACGTCTACTTAGATCATACCCTTTCCAACCCTGGTATGCGGCAACGGAAGCAACAAAAATAACCGCAATACCAATCAAGTATTTACCATACTTTTTCCAGAGTTTGGCATAACTTTCTTGTCGCAGTTCTTCATCTATCTCTTTAAAGAAACTATCTTTTTCCGGATTTTGGTCCGCCATCATCATACCTTATGTGCAGACAAGTAGACGGTTGAAAAATATAAGGGTTAATGCGACTGGATTTTAGTGGACGTATAAATAACTTGCAAACGTTGATAACGCAAACCCTGGACCAAAACAAGCTAGGTTGTTTTGATAAGAATAATAGTTAGGCACTTAAGTTGTCACTTAGGTTGCAATAATGTTTTGAGAGATTAAAGGTTCTTTAAGTTTGCGATATGTATAACAAAGTTTAAACGGGTATACTGTTACTGATGGCTTGCTAGAATGAAACAAAACCTTTTAATGCCTGCTATTCTGATTGCAACGGTGGTTGGTGTCTCCGGTTGTACAGAGACTGCTGCGACAGCACCCTCATTTTTCCCTTTTCCCCAAGCGATGGGTTTAGAGGGGGCGGCAGTTTTGAGTACGGGAAAAACAATTAGTGACCACATTGTATCATTTTCAACTGGTAAAAATTGTTCTACCGTCCGAAAAAACATAGGACTTCACTACTGTGAAGAGGATGAAGTGCAGAACCCGGATGAAGTTTTTTGTTACAATACGCTAGGTAATGTAAGCTGTTACGCGTCACCGGCGCCCCATGGCGAAACCCAACGTCATCTTGGGCAAACAAACGCCACGCGGTAAAGAATTGTCACGTTAATTTTCTCCTTTCCTCATTTTTTTGTCTCTGAAACTGTTAAGAAACTAAAGCACCGTATCGGCCTGTTTTTGATGGCCAGTAGAGGCTTCAGGTAGTTACCAAAGTCAACTTTACTAATCTTGGTCTGAAGGTGTTATGGTGGCGTTGGTGTTCGCGAATGATATTAAAAACTTTTACAATTGGAATACTTATGTAAGTGGAGGTATAATTTTGAGATGCAAATACTACTGTCGATGATACTGTTCTGGTTCTTTCTGCGCGTAGAAACGCTTGCCTCAAATTAGTCAAACCAAAGTTTGTTAGCATTCTCTAATTTACCAATATAAAGACTTGCTGGAAATATTGCCTAAGCTTCAACTAAAGCTTCTTGGCGTTTACCTGATTTTTCAATCAAGCCCAAAGTAAAAGACATGATTGGCGGAACAAGTGCCATGGTCAGTACGGCGGATAGGGATAAGCCTCCGAGTACTACAGATCCTAAACCGCGGTATAGCTCAGAACCAGAACCTGGGAAAATTACTAGTGGCAACATACCGAATACTGAGGTTAAAGTTGACATAAATATTGGTCGAATTCTATTGCGAGTAGCTTCTTCAATGGCTTCAGAAGCCTGCTTACCCTCTTCGCGAATGTGATATAACGTCTGGTGTACAAGTAGGATCGCGTTATTGACCACAATGCCAACTAAAATGATGAAACCCATCATAGTAAGCATGTCCAAGGATTGGTCGACGAACATATTAAGTATTGCTAAACCCATAAGGCCACCCGCTGCGGCGACCGGAACGGAGAGCATCACAATTAAGGGGTAAATAAAACTCTCAAACAGCACCGCCATTACCAAATAGACGATAACTATTGCCAATAATAGGTCGAATGTTATTTCTTGCCACGTTTCGGTCAGCTTGTCAGCGCTTCCTGAAATACGCAAACGAACACCGTCAGGTAGTCCCTTTTTAATCATTGGTTGGACAACGCCGTCTCGTATTGTGTCAATTGCTTCCTGCAGCGGAATATTATCACGCGGGCTCAACTGTATTGTGACGGTTCGATACCGATCTATTCTTCGAATTTGAGTAGGACCATTAGTAACGATAATATCACTCAAACTTTCCACCGGCATTATGCGTCCATCACGGGTTACCACAGGTAGTTCATTGATGCGTTGCGTATGTTCTTTCCCTTCCCTTGGTCCCATCAACGTTAAGTCAATGCGTTTTCCCTCGAACGTTACTTCGGTAACGCGCAGGCCGTCGTTGAAGGCGTCTATCGTTTGACCGAGTTCTCCGGCTGAAACGCCATTATCCATTAACTTAAGTCGGTCAGGTATTACGCGAATTTCCGGTTCTCCAAGCGCGAGGCCCGGTTTTGGTCTAATTCGATTTCCTTGAGATGGAGGGAACTTACCTAGAAGTCGGAAGAATATCGACCGAGCAACTGTGTAATTGGTTTCTAAGTCTGGTCCCGATACATCTAAATTAATTCCTCTACCCGAGCCAATAGATCGGCCCCACAATGTGGGTTGAAAGACAAAGGCGAGTACACCGGGCTCTTCTCTCGCAGGATTTTGTAGGAGTGGGATAAGTTCGTGGGCCTTGCTAGGATCGACATGTGATGCTGCCATGAACGCTCGTCCGCGAAGTGTTACTACAAAAAATCGGTCGATCTTCCTTTCCACATCCGCTGCTACTTTGCTTACCGCTTTATCTGCCTGCGCCAGGGTTGCAGACCAGAATTTACGAGTTTTCTCCTGGACCCGTGTCATGATGGCATCCATTGTGTCCAGATTGTAACCGGCAGGTGGTTGCACAAAACCGATAACGAGGTTGCGGTTGCCAGTCGGCAAGTAGTCAATCTTGGGCATTGCAACCCAAGAAAAAATAGTTGCAGCTAACGTTATTACAAACACGATCACTCCAGCTTGGATCTTATTTTTAACAACATAGATAGCGAACCTACTCCAAAATGCGGCAAAGCCCACGGCAAATGGGTCCAGTAAGGGTATCCTGGTCCTTAGTTTTGAGCCGAAAGATTCAGATTGAAAGATCCGGTTAGAGAGCGCTGGTATTAAGGTTACAGAAATTAGCAAAGACAATGTTACAGATACTGAAATCGCCACGCCGATATCACGAAAAAGCTGCCCAGCTTCTAATTCCATATAAAGGATTGGAATAAACACCATAACCGTGGTCAGAGAGGAGACCAATACTGCCGGCCATACTTGAGCAGTGCCTTTATACGCTGCTTCGCCTGCCGACATACCACTTTGCCGTAGTCGAAATATATTTTCTAGAACAACAATAGCGGCGTCAACGACCATACCTACAGCAAATGCGATCCCAGCGAGGCTAACTACGTTCAAAGAACGACCGAGGATAGCCATGGCAACAAATGTGCCAATAACTGAAACTGGAATAGCAGCGGCTATCACAATTGTCGGGCGCCAGGAGCGAAGAAACAACAAAAGTATGATAATTGCTAGTGCGCCGCCATAATAAATATTTTGGGTCACTAGGGAGATAGATGAATTGATATACTCTGTCTCGTCATAAATCTGGCGTAAAATCAAACCGGCTTTCTTGATTGGGCCTTCAGCAAGTTCTTTAGTGACCGAACGAATTTCTTTCATTGTTTCCAATACGTTGGCACCTTGTTCCCGGGTCAGATTAAAACCTAGTGCCGGCACACCAAATTGACGAGCGCGAGCAAAGCGCTCCTTGTATGCAACATGTACGGTAGCTACGTCGCCGACGGTTACTCGGCCAAAGCCACCTTCAAACCTCTCAGATCTTTCACTCCCCGACCTTGCTGATTTTTCGCTCCGGAGCAAGATGTTACGCACATCACTAGGGGTATTTAATTCTCCATCAGTTCGGACTACGTAGCGTCTCTTCCCTTCATTGACATCACCCCCTGTCACGGCAGTATTCTCTGCTCGTAGCCGCTGTATGACCTCCGGGATGGTTAAACGATAAAAAGCCAGTTTTAAAGGATCTATGATTACCTGTAATTCACGCTCGTTATCTCCGTAAAGGTTCACGCCGCCGACCCCATTTATCCGCTCATAACGTCCTTCTATCACGTCTCTTAAAAAGTCGCCGTAAGTACCCATTGAGCGTTCGTTATCTTTGGTTCGGGTAAGCGTAAACCATGCAATAGCGTTATCGTCGGTTCCGGATGTGCTGATGGTTGGTTCATCCGCCTCTTCGGGGTAACCTGTCACTCTATCAAGGCGATTGGCTGTAAGGAGAAGTGTCCGGTTGAAGTCAAGTCCAGGGTTAAACTCTAAGGTTACAACACCTTGGTTGTGTTTGGCTTCACTTACAATGCGTTTTACGCCTTCCAGTCCCTTAAGTTCTTCCTCCTGTTTTGTCACGATCTCTCGTTCTACTTCCGACGGTGCCGCACCGCGCCAGTTGGTTTTTATTATGATAACTGGTTGGCGTACATCAGGAGCCATTTGGATTGGGACCTTTTGGAGGGATACCCAACCAAACAGCACAATCATCAAAACCATTGCTACAACGGCTGTTGGTCTTTCAATGGAGAGACGTATTAAATTCATCTTTGTTAACCCATCAACATGAAAACAAAAATACTTTTTATTTTAGCACAATCAAAATGACGACAAACTGATTTTAAGTAGGTTTATCGAACAACTCTAACTTCACCCCCACCTCCGAGACGTTCATTGCCTCGTACCACTACTTTCTCACCGGCTTTAAGGCCACTTAATATTTGGAAACGATCCCCAATCCCCCGTCCTATACGAACACTTCTCATTGAAGCGGTAGCTCCTTTTACCACATAGACAACATTACCATTTGCTCGGCGAATTACCGCATCTTTGGAGACAGTGAGAACGGGCCGATCAGAAGTCAGTGATAATTCAACAAGGACGGCCTGATTGTCAGCGAGTGGTTTAGTGGTGGGCTTCACTTTGGGTCTCAAACGAACCGGTCGTGTGCGGGTTCTCAAATCTTCTCTGGGGATTATAGCCCGCACAACCGCTGATACCCTGTCACCATCATCAAGTATTACACTTGCCAGGGTATTCGTTTTCAATGCGTTGATGCGGGCACTTGGGACGTCGATCTCTATTTCTAATAAGCGGTCGTTTATAAGAGTTACAATAGGTGCTCCGGTGTTTACATAGGTCCCCACCTCGACGTGTTTCTGAATAATAATACCTTCAAAAGGCGCTCGAATTGTTGCGTCACGAATATCTATATCTATGCGCTCGAGTGACGCCAAAGCCTCCGCAACCTGGGCATTCTTCTCTAAAACCTGGGCCGTCTTTTCTGATACAAGTCCCTCAAGATCTTCAAAACGCGCACGCGAAAAAGCAGCTGACTTAAGTAAACTCTTCATTCTGCTGAATTCCCGTTTTGCATTTTTAAGCGCAGTTTTTTGGACCCGGAGTACAGCATTCTGGCGGTTTAACAAAGCTGCCGCTCTTTTGCGCTCTATGATCAGTCGACCAGCTGCTAATGTTGCTACCATTGAACCTTTTTTTACTCGTTCTCCGACAGCAACAGAGACGAGGTTAATGGTACCACTTATCCGAGCGGATAATACTCCTGATTGGAGGGCTACAACTCTGCCGACGATTTGATAGGTTTCACTGCTAAGCTTAGACACCACATCACCAAGCTTGACTGCTTGAGGTGGTCTACCCCGAGGAGCAGGTTTTTTACCCTGCGACGTTATTTTTTTTGCCGTTTTCAACTTGTCTGGGTCTTTAATCGCCTTTTCTGGGCATCCAGAACCAGAGAAAAAGCCTTTAATTTCGGCACCATCCAGGCCGCCATTTTTATCGCAATCCATGTCGTCAAAATTGGCCGCAAGTGGCCCCCGGGCCTCACTCTCCTGGATTAGTCCGTCTTTATTCGTATCAGAAGCCTTACTCCGCTCCGAAAGAGGGGGGAATTTTGACTTAGCGAGGGTTGTAGTGGAGGCGGCGGCCGGTTGTTCCTTTGGGCATCCAGACCCGCTGAAGAAACCGCTAATTTCGGCACCATCCAGGCCGCCATTTTTATCGCAATCCATGTCGTCGAAATTAGCTGCAAGTGGCCCCCGGGCCTCACTCTCCTGGATCAGTCCATCTTTATTCGTATCTGCCGCCTTCCCCCGCTCTGAAAGTTCTTTTCCCTGAGCATTAACTGGCTTTGGGGTCATAACTAACATCGATGTTCCGAAAAACAACGTCAATAAAATCACAAAACTAGAATGCAAAGTTCTCGTTATTTCCACCGTAATTCCCATACTTCAACTTTCTAGGAGTTGGTTCGTTAAAGATATTCCATTAGATTTTCAAGGTTGCGCCGATTATTCGTACGTTAGATTTGAATTTACAGATCACCTTTGAAATTCTTACACTGCTAATTTTTAAAACTTGGTTCTATTGACTAGCTACGTACGAAAAGCTTCGGAGTTTAAGCATACTAGGTTTGAACAGTAAAACCCTGGATTGCCTATTTTGGGTTGACCGCCGTTACTATTTCTCCATTAACCGCATATGAAGGGAGGGTCATCTTAACAATTTGATCAGCAATATGTTCCGGCGTTTTTAGTGTCATAGGGTCTTCTCCTGGAAAGGCTTCTGCGCGCATACGTGTGCGAGTGCCACCAGGATTAAATAAATTGACGTTTATATTAGTTTTTTCCACTTCATGTGCGTAAGTTTTAACCAGCATTTCTAAGCTTGCCTTGCTGACAGCATAGACACCCCAATAGGCACGGGAACGATGACCTGCTGCGACCCGAACTAGATTGACGGAGTAAAGGGTCAAGGCTTCTGATCAGCCACCAGTTGGCGGTAAGATTGACGTCCATTGTTTGCTGCCAGACTTTAGGGTCAATATGGTTAATAGGCCCAAGAGTGCCTAAAAGGCCTGCATTTCCGATTAAAATATCCAGTTTTTTATAGCGCTCAAATAGAGCAGAACCTAATTGGTTAATTTTAACCCCTTGAGACAAGTCCAGTGGGGTCAAAGTCGCGGTACCTCCGATCGAGCGGATTTTGTCATCGACTTCTTCGAGGCCAGCTTTAGTGCGGGCGACAAGTATTAAGTGTGCGCCAAGTTCAGCAAGCCGGACGGAGACGGCTGCCCCAATCCCCCGCGAAGCCCCTGTCACTACCGCGACGCGGTCTTTCAATGGTTTGCTGTTTTCTGTCATACTTGTTCGGTTAAAAGCGAGAGTTGAGCAGGTAAGGGGCCACCGTTTCGGTCAGTCAATTCTATAGGATATTCACCAGAGAAACAGGCGTCGCAGTATTGTGGATTTTCAGGGTTTCTATCAGTTTCTCCGATGGCTCTATAAAGCCCCCGCATTGAAATGAAAGCAAGGCTATCGACACCGAAATGTTTTGCCATTAAATCGATATCCATTCTTGATGCTAAAAGCTGTTCAGGCTCTGGAGTATCAATACCGTAATAGCATGAGTGGGTTGTTGGTGGACTTGAGATTCGCATATGGATTTCTTTTGCGCCTGCGGCTCGAACCATTGCTACGATTTTTTCTGATGTAGTTCCCCTCACGATAGAATCATCCACTAAGATGACACGCTTTCCTTCGATGTACCCGCGGTTTGCATTGTGTTTTAGACGTACACCGAGATGTCGGATTTGGTCCGTTGGTTCAATAAAAGTGCGGCCCACATAATGATTCCGTGTAATGCCAAGTTCGAAATTGATGTTGCTTTGTTCTGCATATCCGAGTGCTGCAGGGACCCCGGAATCTGGCACTGGAACGATTATATCTGCGTCCACATGGCTCTCTTTTGCTAGTTCTGCGCCAATACATTTTCGCACGTCGTAAACGTTGCGGCCTTCAACCTGGCTGTCAGGCCGGGCAAAATAAATATATTCGAATATGCAGAAACGCTTATTTTTCTTGTTAAATGGCTTTATACTGCGTATGCCCTTTGCCGAAATGACAACAATTTCGCCGGGTTCTACGTCACGTATGTATTCGGCTCCGATAATATCTAGTGCACAGGTCTCAGAACAAAGGATATTAGCACGATCTATCCGGCCCAGAACCAACGGGCGAACACCTAGCGGGTCCCTCAAACCGATCAACGCATCTTCCGTCATTGCGACTAAAGAATATGCTCCCTGTATTTGATTTAAAGCATCTATCATCCTGTCTAAAACGTCGGAGAATTGGCTAATCGCGATTTGATGAACAATAATCTCTGTATCTAAGGTGGACTGGAAAATGCAACCGCGTTTCACTAATACTTTGCGGAGAGCGCGGGCGTTAGTAATGTTTCCATTATGTCCAATAGCGAGACCGCCAAAATCAAATTCAGCAAATAACGGTTGAACATTTCGTAGAGTAGTTTCACCTGTTGTAGAGTATCTGTTATGTCCGATTGCTACCTCGCCGGGTAAGCGTTCCATCACTTTCTCGGAACTAAAGTTGTCCCCAACTAGTCCCAGTGATCTGTGCGCGTTGAAGTGCGTACCATCATAACTAACTATTCCAGCAGATTCCTGACCACGGTGTTGGAGGGCATGAAGGCCCAGGGCGGTGTGTGCGGCGGCATCCTTATGGCCGAAAACACCAAAAACACCGCATTCATCGTGAAACTTATCTTCTTCCAAATCATTTGGATGTAATGGATGTGTTGTAATCATAAAACGTGTAATTTTACTGTGATCTATTATTGAAAAGGTCAATAGCACGTTCCAAATTATTGCGCTCTTTTTTATCATACCCGGCGCGATCTTCATTCAAGGAGTTTAAAGGATCTGGACGGACCAGACGGTCATAGACACCTTTTTCTAAAACCTTCTTCGCTTGGTCGGCGGTTCGTTCAATAGATCCAGTGCCAAGATGTTCAAGGTTTTTTGGTAGTGCTTCGCTTAAAAAACGAGCACTAGCGATAACGATGGGCAAAGATTTTGCCTCCTTAACAATCTCCAGTCTTTTGTCTCCCGGCAATATGTTTTCCATAATCAAAAACGCACCAGTTAGCAAGAATACGGAAGTTGCTGTACCAGCCACCATGCCTAGGGACCGGTCGAGAGCATTTAAACGACTATCTCTTACCCATCCACCGACTAATGAACTTAGTAAAAATAGTGCAATTAGTGTCAAAAGGAAAATAGTTACCCCAGTGCATAAGTCTGCGAAAAACTTATCTTCTATATGTTGCCTAGCGAAGTACCGAACTGACGGTAGACCAAACAGGGTAGCAAGACCGGCTCCCGACCAGGAAGCAACGAAAAGTCCGGCTCTGACGAAGCCTAGAGCCAGACCAATCAAGCTTCCCATTAAGAGAACAATTAGTGCACCAATGTCCAAGAGGTTTATCGATAGATTTTCAAGCATAATAAATTTACAGTTGTTTATCCACTGTTTGGAGGTTTGATATGGAAGGTTTAGGGCGTAATAGATCCAAGAGCTCATTTAAAGTAGACAATTCTATAACCTTAATTCCTTTTTTAATCGAAGTAGCGGAATTCCTACTGCCGTCATTATAAGGGAGGCTTGGCGTAATTGCTCGGGCAAACCCCAGTTTTGCTGCTTCCTTTAGGCGCGATTCATACCGGCTAACGGCCCGTATTTCGCCGGAAAGCCCAATTTCTCCAAAAATTATTGCATCATGTAGGAAGGGAACATTGCTCAGTGAGGATACCAAAGCAGCCGCGACAGCGAGGTCGGCGGCAGGTTCTGTTATTCGTAAGCCTCCTGCCACATTAAGGTAAACGTCCTGTGTGCTAAAAGAGAGATCACAACGTGCTTCAAAAACGGCTAGGATCATGTTTAGGCGACCAGTATCCCAACCGACTACAGCACGTCTAGGCGTTCCAAACGACGTCGGTGCCGTTAGAGCCTGAATTTCTAACAGCATGGGTCGGCTTCCTTCGTTTCCAGCAAAAACACATGAGCCACTGATTTCTCGGCCGCGGTCTGACAAAAACAGGGCTGACGGGTTCGAGACTTCAGCAAGTCCTGTATCCATCATTTCAAAAATACCATTTTCATCTACTGCACCAAAACGATTTTTAACCGCCCTTAAGATCCGAAACTTATGGCCTCGCTCACCTTCAAAATATAAAACCGTATCTACCATATGCTCCAAGATTTTTGGTCCAGCAATCATTCCTTCTTTAGTGATATGGCCGATTAGAAATAATGTGAACCCTTTGCGTTTGGCAAGGCGGATTAATTCTTGGGCTGACGCCCTAACTTGGGCAACCGAGCCGGGCGCAGAATCTAAGTTGTCAACATATAGGGTTTGGATAGAGTCGACGACTACTACTTGGGCATTCTGTGTGCCTTCGAGTGTGGTGGAAATATCACGAACATTAGTGGCGGTAGCCAGTTCCACTGTGGCATCAGATAATCCCAAGCGGTGCGCCCGCAGACGCACCTGATCGATGGCTTCCTCGCCTGAAATATATATAGAGCGGGCTGTTCGATCTTTATTTGCGAAGGCGGCTGCTACTTGCAATAGTAAGGTTGATTTGCCTATTCCAGGATCCCCGCCAACTAACAACGTCGCACCGGGAACTAGCCCCCCTCCGCAAACCCTATCAAATTCAGTGATACCAGTTGGAATTCGGTATGTCTTTTTCTCTGACCCTTTTAAGCCAACAAATTCTATCTTTTGACCATTACCCTGGCTCAATCCTTTTGGACTTCGTTCATTCGTATGTTCTTCAATGAGAGTATTCCATGCTCCGCATTTATCACACTGCCCTGCCCACTTGGATTGGGTAATACCACATTCTCGGCAGATAAATTGGGAACTGTTCATTGCCATCAGTTTCGCAAATTCATCTGTCCGCGACCACCACTGCATCTATGAATGTATTGATCCACCTGACCACTCCCATTATTGGCAATGTAGACGGACGAGGGGAATATCCATTTCAATAATTTTCCAGACGTCAATCTGATGGCGATATAGCGGCATTACTGCCTACAACATAGTTCGGTATGCAAAATTAGTAATCCGATTAATATCGGCAGGAACTGCAAATGAGATAGAGCCAATTGGTCTTATAAAGATCAAGTGCTTAATGACCTCCGATATATTCACGGTGAAACCGTTGGCCAAGACGTGTCAGAAACTCGTAGTCGATCGTACCTGCAGAAAGGGCAATTTGATCGATAGTTTGACTAGGGCCAACGAAGTCCACAAACGCACCAACCTGGGTTAGATGAGTAGGCACTGAAGTGACATCCACGGTAGTTAAATCCATCGATATGCGCCCTACCACCTGGATCTCATAGGTTTCGATCCAAGCCTTCCCAGTGTTGCTTAGGGAGCGCAGGTAACCATCCGCATACCCAATTGCTACGGTCGCAATGCGCATCTTTCCGGGTACCTTGTAGGTGGCACCATAGCCAACGACCTGTGGAGTGTCAACGGGACGAACTTGCAGTATTTTTGCTCGTAAGCGTATGACTTGCGTTGCCCGGCAATGGATTCCCGCCATATAAAGCAATCCCAGGGCGTACTAACTCAAAATGGTAATTAGTCCCCAAAAATATTCCTGAAGATGCCGCCAGACTGAAACGTTTTGACTTGAAGAGTTTTGTGATTGCTTGAAACTTATTTAACTGCTCTAGGTTCATCTGATGGTCAGAGTTGTCGGCGTTAGAAAGGTGGCTTAACACCAAATCCAGCTTAATTGTATTTGAATAAAGAGGCGTCTGCAAAAATTTTTCAACCTCATTGGGGGGTAATCCCAGTCTTGACATGCCCGTATCAATGTGGAGGTCAGCGACAAGAGTTGTTTGCATGTTTTGCGCATGTTTATGCCAAAGGTTGACTTGTTCGAGACTATTGAGGACTGGACGTAATCTATGTTCGATCATTACCTTAGGCCAACCAGGTAGAATACCATTAAAAACGTGAATTTCAGCATGTGGTAGAATTGAACGCAATTGGACCGCTTCATCTAACGTTGCGACGAAAAAAATATTACAACCTGAATTTTGAAGTAATGGAGCAATCTTATCGGCTCCTAATCCGTACGCATTTGCTTTTACAACAGCTGCGACTTTGGTTGGATTGGCTGTCTCTCTAAGTATCCGATAGTTGTCCGCTATGGCGTCGAGATCGATAGTTAGAATGGAGCCACGTAAGCAATTTTGGAATGCCATGTTAGTTTATTATATCTAATTCTCAGAATTTCACGTGTCATTATAGCGATATTTGGAAAATAAGCAGCAAACGAGGCTACTAAATATCAATTTAAAGACGTTAAAAAAGTGCTATTTTACATTTGACGTCTCACGCGATTAGCAGACACGAATAATGGAAAAGGTATAAGGTAGACTTTAGAGCCGATACGTAAAAGAAGCTAAATTTTTGAAGAAGTTTTTCAGATAGGGAGAACCAAACGTACTGAAGCGCTAAAGATGGTGAGTATGCTGTATAAGAAATTTGGCTTCACGACAGGAAGGTTGAGAGAGGTTTTGGCTGATAAAAGATTGAACAAGATCATTTCTCATGGCAAGAAAAGTATATGTTTAATGTTTTTTCTTCGATTGCAAAATCAAGCATTTGCGCGAGGATTCAATTGGCTGCGCGTTGCGGCTGAAATGGGCCAATTCAAATTGACCGAGGCTGAGGGGTTTGATTGGGTAGGGGTTAGTTTGATCAATATTACTTTTTTCTATAATCGGATAGGCAGCTATCCCGTCCTGACGTCTGAAATTGGTCGTCACTTCTCTGGGAAAAGTTCACATAAAAAGGGCTGGTACTGTTGTTCTCCTAGCTGATCAAATTTGCTTAAAGAGGTAACTCCATGATGTCTCGTTGCGTGCAGGCCTATGACACTCTGGTGCTCCATAATCCAAAATCAATTCTGGTTGTGCTGCTCTTAATTGCGGTTTTCTTCGGTTATCACACAAAAGATTTTAAGTTGGATGCATCGGCCGATTCCTTGCTGTTAGAAGGTGACATCGATCTCAAGGTGTTCAGGAAAATACACGAGCGATATCCGAGTAGCGACTTACTCATTGTGACGTATACCCCAGATAAAGATCTCTTCTCTGACCAGGCATTAAAGCCTCTGAAGCAACTCCGGGGAGAGCTCAAGAAAGTTGCTAGCGTGGAGACAGTGTTCACGATACTCGATGCCCCCCTAGTCAAAAGTTCGGACGTGCCACTGACGGAAATGATCCACGACATACCTAACCTGGAGAAACCCGGTATTGATCGGGCCAAAGCTAAGGACGAGTTACTCAATAGCCCTATTTACCGCGAACTTATAGTTAGTGCAGATGGTCGAACCACTGCTCTACTATTGGGACTAGTCGAAGATCAACAGTACAACAAGTTACGCCAAACTCGCAGTAAATTGCGTGCCAAACAAAGAAATAGCGGGCTCTCCCAAAAAGAAAGGCAATCTTTAGAACGCATTGAAACCGAATATGATCAGGCGCATGAAGCGATAAACAATCAACGCCGTTTAGATATTGCACACATCAGAGATATCATCGAACCTTACCGGCGGCATGGCGTTCTATACCTCGGTGGCGTGCCGATGATTGCTGACGACATGGTGTCATTTGTGCGTAAGGACCTGGTTATCTTTGGTAGTGGTGTTCTTGTGTTTCTTATCATCGTTCTCACTGCCATTTTTCGCGAATTGCGTTGGATCGTTCTCCCTTT
>JYMV01025518.1_pt1 | contig 19874 bp, 19 predicted proteins | sample 338911 | NCBI WGS metagenome assembly JYMV01 (sample SAMN03354496, study PRJNA234377) | hydrothermal vent metagenome | biome: Deep sea; feature: Hydrothermal plumes at the Eastern Lau Spreading Center, Western Pacific Ocean; material: Seawater | place: Tonga | collected 2009 | depth 2000 m m
CTGATTAACAATGCGGGAATTAGCCAGCGCTCACTGACAATGGATACCAATATAGATGTGTACAAAACCATTATGGACATTAATTATTTTGGTACCATCGAAATAACTAAGCTAGTACTGAACTCCATGATCAGTAATGGCGGAGGCCAGATAGCGGTTATAAGTAGTGTGGTAGGGAAGTTCGGATTTCCTTTCAGATCGGGATATTCAGCGTCCAAGCACGCACTACATGGATTTTTTGATTCATTACGCGCAGAAGTTTCTGATAAGCATATTGATATTACGATAATATGTCCAGGTCGCATTCAAACCAATATCTCAGTTAATGCTGTTACAAAAGATGGGTCAAAACACAATAAGATGGACAAAGGAACTGCTGAGGGAATGGCCGTTGAAAAGTGCGCCAGTTTGATTGTAAAGGCAATTACCGCAAAGAAGAAGGAAGTGATTATTGCCGGTAATGAAAAAAAACTGGTGTGGCTCAGGAAATTTATCCCCGGTATTTACTATAAACTCGTCGCGAGGGTAAAATCAGTATAACAGACCAAATGGCAAAGGTTATATCCGGCATACAACAGATAGGTATTGGAATTCCCAATATGCAGGAGGCTTGGAAATGGTACAGACTTGCATTCGGAATGGATATTCGAATGTTTGAGGAAAGTGCCGATGCACCACTCATGACGCCTTATACTGGCGGAAAGGTACAATCGAGAACAGCAGCACTCGCCGTTAATATGATGGGCGGAGGGGGATTTGAAATTTGGCAATATACCAGTAGAACACCTGAGCTACCCAGCTTTGAAATTCAATTAGGAGATTTAGGAATTTTTACTGCAAAGATCAAAGTTCCTGACATTGTTAGAATGTATGATCATCTAAGCACAAAAGGAATTGAGATATTGAGCAAACCCGACAAAGCACCAGATGGAAATGGACATTTCTTTGTCAAAGACCCCTACCAAAATATATTTGAATTGGTGGAAGGAGACAACTGGTTCACGAAGGGAAATGGAATCAGCGGAGGTGCAGGTGGCTGTATTATCGGGGTATCCGATATTGATATGGCCCGAAAACTGTACTCAGATATTTTGGGATATGACAAAGTGATTTATGATGAAGAAGGAACTTTTGAAGACTTAGGCGCCCTGCCAGGTGGAGGTAACAAATTCAGAAGAGTATTGCTCAATCGGTCTGCACCGGTTCAAGGGAGTTTTAGTAAAATATTGGGGCCAGGAGTTATGGAACTGGTTCAAGTGTTGGATAGGGAGCCCAGGAAAATATTTGAAAATAGATTTTGGGGGGACAGGGGGTTTATTCACCTCTGTTTTGACATATACGGCATGGATGACATAGAAGAAGAATGCAAAAAGGCTGGATTTCCATTTACCGTGGACAGCAGCAGCTCTTTCGATATGGGAGAGGCGAGCGGCAGATTCAGCTACATAGAAGACCCAGATGGAACACTAATAGAATTTGTGGAAACACACAAGATTCCAATCATTAAAAAGATAGGTTGGTATTTATCACTTCAGAATAAAGATCCAAAGAAACCACTACCTAACTGGATACTTAAAATGCTCTCGTTTAACAGAGTGAAGGATTAGATCAGGCAGACCCTACCTGCAGAAAGTAAACAGGCTAGGCGGCCGCCACACTTAGGTCATTTCCTTTGTTGTATTCAAGAACCGTTGAATCGGGCTTGCTTAGGTGTGCAATCATATCCCAATGCGCCTTCCAGGCTTCTTTAAATTTTACATTTTCCTGATACTCAATTCCGAATTCATTGGCCGTCTTAATCAAAATCTCCGTAAGGGCAGGATAGTGAACGTGACAGATATTAGGGAACATATGATGAACCACATGTATGTTAATACCCCCCATGAGCCAGCTACCTATTCTGCTCTTTCTAGAAAAATCAGCCGTGGTGTTTAACACATGCAACGCGTAATTGTTTTCTATGTTTCCTTCTCCATCTGGCATAGGATAGGTAGTTCCGTTGTAAATATGAGTGCACTGAAATACCACCACAAAGGCAAATCCCGATAACAGATGTATTGACATCCAGCAAATGAGTACGAACCACCACGACACGGACAAGTAAATCATTGGAAGCACCAGCGTCACAGTATAGAATACAATCTTAGAAACAATGAGAACAACATATTCTATAAAGGGATGTTTAATATCCTTTCTATTACCGATGTGCGCCTCTCCAATGAACCATTTAAAGTCTTTGAACATTACCCAATGCAGCTGACCCAATGCGTAAAGTATGGGAATGTAATAACTCTGGTACCTGTGAATTGGCTTCCAGGGCTCGTGTGGCGTAAATCTAAATAAACCGTGAGTTTCAAGCGTAACATCAATTCCATGGATGTTTACCCATTTGTGATGCTCACCATGCATCTGACGTAGCAGATATGAATTACCTCCCACAAAATCGAAAAAGCGAGCATAAAACCTGTTAACCCACCTCTTCGATGAAATCGCGTTGTGGACCGCATCGTGAACGATAGCAAAGGCAATAAAGACACTTGTAAATCCGAGTAGTGAAAAAGCAGGGATAAGTAAATATGGATAAGGGCTCAGGATATCTGACATAATCAAAGAGTAAACAGATATCCACGCCACTACAGAAAACGCCATTTTGAACCACATCTCGCCATTAGCGTGCCTGGAGATATTGTTCTCTTCAAAATATCTATTGATATTTTTACGCAGCACTTTTGCAAACTCGTCTTTCTTTGGAGTGCTCTTAAATTTTACTGTTTGCTCGCTGATTGTTTTTTCAAACATAAATCAAGAATTCATGTACCCTTTTTTATCAGTGTTTGCGCAAAATTAAGAAAATTATGACTTATGTCTTTTTCTAAAGCTCTCTTTTAGTTCACTGAGGTTATCAACAATATCCGCACGTAGTTTTAAGAGGTTGGCTAGTTTCTCCCTCTCTTTTCCTTTGACTCGCAGCGCACAGATCATTTCCCAACATATCTTTTGCCAGGAAAAATAATGTGTAGAGAATTTTCCGAAGAGAATTACCGAGACAATGAACAGGAACCCAATGAGCAAGCTATTGTAGATTTGGCTAACTATAATCATGTACAATGGGATTACCACCAGATAAGTGGTCATAGCTGCCAATACCACTACTGAACTGTAGAACTCGTCCTTCTTTACTACCTTTTCGGCAAGGAATTTTGGAATTCCTGCCGGAACAAGATTGGTTAATAGGCCGTATACATGAAGGGGTAAGGCGAATACTAACAATACGATGCGTAGCAATATACCTGGTAGATAAACCTTGCGGGCTAGCCAATGGTCCTTAATTCCCAGCTCATCAATCTGCCTTACATAATCGCTAAGCTTCTTTTTTACCGACGCCAGCCGGTCATCCTCCAGCTTATGAAAATAGTTAACGGCTTTGGCTAATTCTCTGGAAACAATAAAATGATGACGGGATGAACGCATATCCAGTCCATATTGTTGAAACAAGTGAGGTTTATAAACCAGCTCTGCCTGTTCTACCAACTCATCCAATGATTGATCATCAATATGAATCACCTGATTTTTTAATCTTTCCCCAATAAATTCGGTCAGCGCTTTTATACCTCTCCCTTCATGTTCCTGATACAACTTACAAAACTGTTTAATATCATATGGCCTTGAGTAATTCAACAATAGCGTGGAATCAAATGAAGGTGCATGCTTGTAATTCATTCCCAGAAAGACCACCTGGGTATTCAACTCATAGCCGTACTTCTTCTCCGCGCCGAGCATAATTTTCGCCGCTCCTTTTTGCTGGCTTCAATCTTCTTTCCTGGATACAAATGGCTTCTGGGAAAATCTGCAAACTCTCTTTCCTGCCGAGCGCCTCCTTTAAAAAATTAAAGGATTCAAGATTTCGTTTGACATACTCATCCCCTTCCATTTGCCGGAACACCGGTATCATTCGCGCCCAGCTAAAAATAATTAGTACAAATTTTGGCTGATTGAAGAAGATCGTTCCCCGGGGAAGACTGTACATTTTTTGCGCAATCCTCCCGCCAATTATCAATGAATCGAGAAAGGCATTCGTATGATTCGCCACGATTACCACTGGCACATCATTCGGAAACTTCGGTAACTTACGGTAGTTAACCCGGTAATAGAAAGAAATTATGAATCGAGATAAGTATTTTAAGAAAATGTAGCCCATTGATTCCACTATGTTTCTGAAAACCAAGGTGTAAAATTAGGGGATTTATTATACGCATTAAACATTTCTTTAAATTCATAATTTTGAGAATTATCCAAAAACAGTGCGATGCGAATCTTTATGATAGGATTTATGGGTTGCGGCAAAAGCACCATTGGGAAAATGGTTGCTAAGGAGATGAATTATACATTCATAGACTTGGATCGAGAAATTGAAGCGGCTGAAAACAGATCTATAACTGATATTTTCAAGGAGGATGGCGAGAAGGCTTTTAGAGCTATTGAAGCTCAATTTATTATTGATATATCCCAAAAAGAGAAAGTGATCATAGCTTGCGGAGGGGGGACACCTTGTTTTGGAAATAATATGTCGATCATGAACGAAAGTGGGTACACCATCTACTTAGAGCTGAAGGAAAATGAATTATTCAAAAGGTTAAACGATGGCAAAGAGAAAAGGCCCCTCATCGCAAATCTGACAGTAGATGAGGTAAGAGCATATATACAACGTACTCTTACTGCACGAATGCCGTTCTATTTACAGGCAAGAACTAAGCTGGACGTTAACGAGAAAGACACCCGGGAAATTACTGAAGATATACAGCGTCTTTTCCTTTAGAGAACTCAACGGATACGTGCTCCTGTAATGTAGTGGCAAGAGATATCCCCACATAATCGGCACGAATAGGGAATTTGTTATGACCTCGGTCCACCAGTACAAGTGTACGTAGCTTCTTAACTGGAACGGTGAGGAAATGCCTTACCGCATAAATTAATGTCCTGCCTGAGTTTACCACGTCATCAACAACAAACACCACCTTTCCTTCCAATTCTTTATCGGCAAAAGGAAAGTTCACTTTGCTCTTAATGGGCGTCTCCTTGTTCACTTTAATCTCTTCCACATGCACCTTAATATTCGAAATGTCTTGCAGAATAGTTGCTATACGTTTTGCCAGGACAAAACCTCGACTGGCAATACCGGCGATGATGATCTCACTTTCTTCGTGATTATTCTCCAGCACCTGATGAGCCAAACGGTTTATTTTCTGCTCTATTTGCTTGTTATTTAAGATGGGTGTTTTCATAATCACTGCAAAATTCCCTCGAAACAAATGTAGGATAAAACTAATTAAGAAATCCTAATTTTGACCTGATGAACATCGCAACGAAGCTATTCAATTTAAAAGGTTCGATCCCTGATCATGTGGAATTGGTAGCCGTATCCAAAACCAAGCCTGCTTCTATGATCCTGGAAGCCTATAATGAGGGACACAGAATCTTTGGAGAAAACAGGGCTCAGGAGCTGGCTTCCAAATACGAGGAATTGCCAAAAGATATAGAGTGGCATTTTATTGGCCACTTGCAGACTAAAAAGGTAAAATACATTGCGGGTTTTGTAGCTTTAATTCATGCGATTGACAGCTTGAAACTACTTCACACCGTCGACAAGGAAGCTAAAAAACACGATCGTATCATCGATTGTCTATTGCAAATACACATCGCCAGGGAAGAGACAAAATTCGGATTCGACACTGAAGAGGTTCTGGAACTATTAACGTCTGGAACGACAGCCGAATTAACAAACATTAATATAAAAGGGCTTATGGGAATGGCCACCTTTACTGAAGACAATACCATTATCGAGAACGAGTTTTCCGGATTAAAAAATGTATTCGATCAAGTTAAATCCGTCAAGGCTGAGAATTTTGAACCATCAATTTTATCAATGGGCATGTCGGGGGATTACAATATTGCCATTGAAATGGGAAGTAATATGATAAGAGTGGGAAGCATAATATTCGGAGAAAGAAGTTAAATTTGAATCATGAGTGAGATCATCAGCTTAATCAACGCTAAAATATCTCAGAAAGGGCACCCAGTACTTTCCGAGGTGAACATTTCCATCAATACAGGTGAAATGGTTTATCTTATTGGAAAAACTGGAACAGGCAAGAGCAGCCTGCTAAGAACTTTGTACGCCGATTTGGATATTACAGATGGTGAGGCCAGTATAGTGGGCTACGACCTAAAAAAACTTAAAAAGCGCGATATTCCCTTCTTGAGGAGAAAGCTCGGTATTGTGTTTCAGGATTTTCAATTACTCACCGATAGGAATGTAGAAGACAACTTACGATTCGTGATGAAAGCTACAGGGTGGAAAGACAAAGCAAAGATCAAGGCTAAGGCTGACGAGGTGCTCAGCCTTGTTTCATTGGATACCAAAGGATTTAAAATGCCATTTGAATTATCGGGTGGCGAACAGCAGAGAGTCTCTATTGCAAGAGCATTGATCAATGACCCAGAGGTAATTCTCGCCGATGAACCTACCGGAAATCTTGACCCGGAAATATCTGAAGAAATCATCAAGCTGCTCTATGAGATAAGTAAAAACAACAGGGCGGTAATAATCGCCACACACGATTATCAGTTCTTTACAAAATATCCTTCTCGAATACTGAGATGTGAAAATGGAAAGGTACTTGAGCAAGCGAGCTCATCCACTTCTGTCAACCCACCTCCATCTCAGCCGCTTAGCGTAAATCAATAACTTCTACTTTTGGGTGAGCAGACGTATCAAAGCTAAAGTCTGAGTCTTTAACAGCTGGGTTTAGTTGCAGCTTATCAATTTTATAAAGGTAATCATCACCCTCACGCCCGAAGATCTTCACCTTAAACAGCTGCTTCTTCGCTTTATCTACATATAACCTTATGGTGTGGAACGACTTTTCTTTTGGTTTATCCGGATATAAGTTAATTACTTGAGTAGTCTTGCCATCGACTTGCTCCTCCTTATGGAATTGATATTTAAACCCCTTTTCATAAATGGTGAAAATGTTCGTGGGACTGATCATTCCTTCGCTCTCCTCCTCCTTCTCGTTAATCTGAACTTCCTGCGCCTCATCAATATATGTCCACATAGTCTTACCATCACTATATATTATCTGCCCCGCGATCTTTAGTCTGTACTTTTCACCACTTAAGAGCAATTCTCCTGATTGTGAATCTGAAATCTTTTCCTTCTTATTCTCCATTGTGTACGTAAAATTCACGAGCATCGCGTTGTAGGTCTTGGTCTTTTTGCTCACTTCATCCAATATGGATTTTGCTTTTGGATCATGATCAGTCTGCGAATAAACCTGAGTTGACAGCAATAAAAATAGTCCCATTGTTGAGCTCACTAACAGTACAATACATCGTGTTAAATTCTTCATCTACTTATTTATTAGCTATTCTTCTATCGGTAGTTCATCTGTAGGAGAATCTTGTGGTTCATCATCCTTTGACAAAAACTGTTCCAAAGTATATTCGTCCGGCATTAGTACCTGCCGTGCCTTACTTCCATCAAATGGCCCAACAATTCCATCCGCTTCAAACTGATCAATAATTCTTCCTGCTCTGTTATATCCTATTTTCAGCCTCCTCTGCAGCAGAGATGCTGATCCCTGTTGATGTTGCACAACTATTCTTGCGGCCTCCTCATACATAGAATCCCTTTCACCACTATCTCCACCTGCGGCAGTACTCGCTTTCTCATCGATATATTCGGGCAATTCCCAAGCTGTCGGATAACCCTGTTGTGAGCCAATAAACTCGGTTACCTTCTCAACTTCCGGCGTATCTACAAACGCGCACTGTAATCGCACGAGCTCGTTACCAGTAGAGAACAGCATATCACCCTTACCAACCAGCTGTTCTGCTCCTCCTTCATCCAAAATTGCTCTTGAATCCACTTTAGAAGCTACATTAAATGCGATCCGTACGGGGAAATTGGCCTTAATCGTTCCTGTGATAATATTTACGGTGGGGCGCTGCGTGGCTATAATCAGGTGAATACCAATAGCCCGCGCCTTCTGCGCAAGTCTCGTCAAGGGGCTTTCAATCTCCTTTCCGGCGGTCATTATCAGGTCACCAAATTCATCAATTACCACAACAATGTACGGTAAAAAACGGTGGCCATCATTTGGATTGAGCTTCCTATTGATGAATTTCTCATTATATCTCACCAACGCCCGAACTTGCGCATCTTGTAGTAATTTATAGCGCTGCTCCATTTCAATACAAAGTGAGTTTAAAGTATGGACTACCTTCTTCGTATCACTAATTATGGCATCTTCTGCATCAGGTAATTTGGCAAGAAAGTGTTTTTCAATTTTCTTGTACAACGTTAGCTCCACTATTTTAGGATCGATAAGCACAAACTTAATCTGCGCAGGGTGCTTCTTATAAAGCAATGACACCAGCATAGCATTCAATCCAACAGACTTACCCTGACCCGTAGCGCCTGCCATCAACAAGTGTGGCATTTGAGTGAGATCTGCTACCAAGGTTTCATTGGCTATGGTTTTACCCAATGCCAGCGGGAGCTCAGCCTCAGAATTGATAAACTTCCCAGAGGAAAGCACTGTTTTTATGGCAACCACCTCAGGATTTTTATTCGGGACTTCAATACCGACAGTTCCCTTGCCAGGTATAGGAGCAATTATCCGAATTCCAAGTGCACTTAGGCTAAGCGCAATATCATCCTCCAGGTTTTTTATCTTGGATATCCGAATTCCGGGAGCAGGCACTATTTCATAAAGTGTGACTGAAGGCCCTACCGTTGCCTTGATCTTCTGTATCTGAATATTATAATTCAGCAGCGTTTCCACAATCTTATCCTTATTGGACTCCAGCTCATCGTTGTCGACCTTTATCTGATCACGGCCATGCTCTTCCAGTAAATCGAGTCCGGGAGCTTGATAGGATGATAAATCTAATGTGGGATCGTATTCCGTAAATTCCTGGGGCTCTTTCATCTCTTCTGTGGATACTGTCTCTTCTTTCTCTCCTTCTTCAACAATCAGCTCTAACTCTTCCTCTCCGTCAGATTTAACAGCGGCTTTCCCCTTGGCTTTCTCACTTTCCAACGTCTCCGGAATTTCAAGTTCAAGTTCATTGGTATCAGGTTTTTCTGATTCTGCACTTTCAGATGGCTCCAAATCCTTGTCAACACCAAGTTCTATTCCTGCATTCGATGAGGATGGAGTAGATTCGTTTTCCGAATCTTCCGCCGATTCCTCTTCAGGCTTTTTCTTGAACCACTTGAATGATATGTTAAAGGAGATTATTAGGTAAGCAAGAAATACGAATGCAATAAAAAAGCCAGATCCAATATTGCCAAGTAGTCCCTCCAGCCAGCCATCGCAGATAATCCCAAAAGCCCCGCCCATCAGGTGATTTACGTCTGAGGAGATACCTGAGTTCTTAAAAACGTACCCCAAGGTAATGGACAACCAGAATAGAATAAACAGCGTGTGCTTTAGAACTCTCTTTACAGGAACAAGAGAGACCTCAAAGAGCAAGCGTACCCCTACAATAAAGCACAGCCCAACGAATAGGAAGGAAGTTACTCCAAACCAATCATATATAAACTGGTGAGATATTACCGCTCCAAATCTGCCGAGCCAGTTGTCTACTATAAGATCTCCCTCCGACAGAAGTCCATAGCCTAGCTCTTTGACCACACTCATATCGCTGCTCCATGTAAAGAGATAGGATGTAAAAGAAATTAATAGATAGGGGGCTCCTATAAAAAGCAATAGAACGCCTGAAAGTTTCTGGAATCTCTCATCTTCTAAAAAGTCCTTTACTGGCTTAAAGGGGTTGGTCTTTTTCTTTACGCTAAGAACCCGGCCTTGTTTTTTTCGTCGATCCATAGAAGAATCTCGAGTTTATTGAGAGGTATTAACAGGATCTTAAATTTCTTTAAATCCTTCGAATATTTTGTCCATTTCGTCCTGACTTATTTGCTCATAATCAGCGGGGACACTAAAGTCAACGTCATCAACCTCTGCTCTTGACACTTTAATGGCAGTCAGTTTCATATCATAATTGTATTTACGAACATGGTATTCCAATAGCACCCCACTTATTTCATTGAAAGGTGTACACCAGTTTGAGTCTTTAATACCTATGTCATTGGTGTAGAATATGCTGAATTCTTCCTTGATGTTATTCTTAAAAGTAACTATCGCTTTGTGACATTTATACCCCGCTATCTCCCTGGTTTCGTCGGTAAAATGAACCTTCATTACAGGTAGTTCACCATACAAATCACGTATTTCATTGGAATCCAGCTCCAACACGTATTTCTTACTCATTATCTTTAGAAGCTGGTGGACCATTCGCGTCTCCGGATCTGCTATCAGGGCAGTTTTAAACACACCCATTCCTGCAGATAATTCACCAATAGTCTTGTCATTCTTAAATTTCAGAATCATCTCACGAGGCAATAGACCAGCCATAAGGTCACCTGCTGCTGTTTCCGGATAGCTGATTTCAAACTCGATCATGCCCTCCGTAATATTCCGATGAAACAGGGTGTCACATCCAGACAATATTGTGAACGTGAGTGGAATCAATAAAAGGTAAAAGCACTTCCTGATCATCTGAGATTTTCTAGCTTCTTTTTGAGCGAAGGTCAAAGGTATTTAATTTTTTCAATTTTGCTGGTTACTTAAAGCCAATTGCCCCTCTCTTAGATTTTGGACTTTTCTGGAAATAAGATTTGTTGTAATGTGGGTGGCACCAAAATAAGCTTTAAACTTTGCAATAGCTGCCTCGGTATCGAATGGTTTGCAGGAGTAAACATCGGCAGTTAGCAGTGCAGCCTGTGGAAACGTATGAATACTAATGTGGCTTTCCGCGATTATTACAAAGGCGCTAACTCCTCCATTATCCCAACCATTATCGCTTTCTCCGCAAGTTACTGACACTGGCTCTATCAGCTTTCTCATTCCCAAAAACTCGACCAGCTCATCCATGAATATTGCTATTCGCTTTTCATCCGTCAAAATCCCCGGATTACAGCCAGTACAATCGAGCGTTAAATGAGCTCCATCAATTTGTAATAATTCTCCTTTCATTTTCTCCTAACTTTTACCGTTTTTTGTATGCATTTTTTAGTGTAGCCGAAATGCATTGCAAATATTAACATTTTACTTGATAGAAATCAGAGAATGCCGGAAAACAGTAAAAGGAATGGAAAGCTCGCGGTAGTCGCCTTGGGTGGCAACGCATTGTTGCGAGCGGGCCAGCACGGAACTATTGAAGAGCAAGAAGCTAATGCAACTGCAACACTCAAGCATATGATGTTCCTAATTGAAGAGGGATATGATTTGGTCATTACCCATGGGAATGGGCCACAGGTGGGTAATTTGCTCTTGCAAAATGACGCCGGGGAAGAACAGTATGACATTCCACAAATGCCCCTAAATATCTGCGTTGCTGAGACCCAGGGCGAGATTGGTTTCATGATAGAAAGGATGCTGCGTAACATTCTCATTGAAAATGGCATTGAAAGAGCTATTCTAACACTTATTACACAGGTAATAGTCGACCGGGATGACCCGGCCTTCAATAATCCTACAAAACGAATAGGTAGAACATACAGCAAGGAAGAGGCGAATAGAATGACAGCAAAAAAAGGATGGGTATTCAAGGAGAGTTCTAAGCAGGAAGAAGGATGGAGACGCGTTGTTGCTTCTCCGATGCCCAAAGAGATATTTAACAGAGACACTATTGGGAAGATTGCCAGGCAGGGTGCAATTGTAATAGCCGGAGGAGGTGGAGGAATTCCAGTTTACAAAGATGAACATGGAAAAGTGAGGACCTGTGAGGCAGTTATCGATAAGGACTTTGCCTCCTCATTGCTAGCTTCCAGAATTGGAGCAAACGAATTTTATATTCTGACGGATGTACCATTTGTGTATATAAATTACAATGAGGATAATGAGGAAAAAGTTGAATTTATGGATCAGGAAACTGCCCAGAATTATTTGGATTCAGGCCAATTCGGTGAAGGAAGCATGGCGCCTAAGGTAAGAGCTGGTATCTACTTCATCGATCATGGCGGAGACAAAAGTGTTATTACCGAGGCCACAAAGCTGGATGACAGAAGCTACGGCACAAAAATTACTAAAGAGCACAATCAATAATAAAAACTTAGAACTATGTCAGCTAACCTAAAAAACAGAAACTTTCTAAAGCTACTGGACTACTCACCTGAGGAAATAACCTACCTATTGGAATTAGCTGCAGACCTAAAACGTACTAAAAAAGAAGGGAGGGAAGTCCAGAAGATGATGGGGAAAAACATTGCATTGATTTTTGAGAAGTCGTCAACAAGAACCAGGTGTGCATTTGAGGTATCAGCCTATGACCAGGGTGCCCATGTAACGTATCTAGGGCCTTCCGGATCACAAATAGGAAACAAAGAGTCTATGAAAGATACCGCTCGTGTTTTGGGGCGTATGTACGACGGCATACAATACCGGGGATTCGGTCAAGCCATTGTAGAAGAATTAGGAGAGCATGCCGGAGTACCTGTTTGGAACGGATTGACGGACGAGTATCATCCAACGCAAATATTGGCGGATTTATTAACCATGATAGAGCATTGTGGCAAACCGTTGAGTGAACAGAAATTTTGCTATTTGGGCGATGCCAGGAATAATATGGGTAACTCGTACATGATTGGAGCTGCAAAAATGGGAATGGACTTTAGAGCTGCGGCGCCAACAGCCGTGCAGCCCGATGAAGAACTGATTAAAACGGCACAGGAAATAGCTGCCACAACAGGGGCTGTGATCACTATAACTAAAAACGTTGAAGAAGCTGTAAAAGACTGTGATTTCCTATGTACTGATGTTTGGGTTTCCATGGGAGAACCTGCAGAAGTCTGGGGTGAGAGAATATCTTTACTCCAGGATTATCAGGTGAACAAGGCCACAATGAGCCTAACCGGAAACCCTGAAGTCAAATTTTTGCATTGCCTGCCAGCCTTCCATAATACAGATACCAAGGTCGGACAGGATATTTTTGAGAATTTCGGGCTGGAGGCTATGGAAGTTACAGATGAGGTGTTCGAATCCGAAGCCTCAGTTGTTTTTGATGAGGCTGAAAACCGCGTTCATACCATCAAAGCCGTAATGGTTGCTACACTGGGAGAATAGTGCAACTCCAATATTATAAAATCTGGTTTGCTCTTTAATAAAACATTAATAACTTAGTCGTCCCAGCGGGATTTACCTTATTTACAATCACGAATACCTAAGCAACACATTATGAAAAACGCACTATTATTTATCATCGCTTTTTTTGCGATTGCCACTGCATTCTCGCAAAAACCTTATAAAGAAAAGGCATCGTTTGATTACATCCGCCTTGCGCTACAACCACTGCCTTCAGATATAAAAAACTACAAAGGCGAAGTGATTCTGACCTACAAAGAAAAAGTGAACGGAGAGCGGGATGCCCGACAGGCACAGATTGACGCTGCAAATGAAAAAAACGCAAAAGCGCGTAAAGAATATGACGATAAATCATTTGGAGAAAAGCTGGGAAATAAAGCATTACTGGGTACAAAGGGCCCCACTATTGTTGACGTGCCAGTTCACGAAAACTATTATCCGATCATCCACAACGAAAGCTCTGTTGCCGGCACCTACCTGAAAATTAACGGGTATGGTAGCGCACCTGACAACTCCCTGAAAATAACAGCTTATTTAGATGGATTTCAATATACAACAGAAGAAAAGATGGCCAACAAATCTGTTAAAAAAGATGGAGCAACTGTAGTAGTTAACACGTTCGCCTACCTGGTTCGATACAAGCACCCTATCAAACTAATAATTGAGTCCGAGGCTGCAGGTGTTATTTACGAAGGCTATGTTGAAGCTACCAATAGGGAGATTACGGCTAAAACAAAATATTATAACAGTCGTGAGGAGCTGCAAAATTACTGGACAGCTGGGCAAAATGGATTTCTAGGTCCGCTAGACACCAGGATTTCAAAGCTATGTATGGAAGCTACCAACGATGAGCTGAATAGTCTTTACGGAGTATCAAAGATAACCCGTGAGATTTCCGTATGGTTGGTTAAAGGCAAAAAGTACGACTACGCTGATTACCAAAGCGCCTATGAGTATGCGGTTATGGGTTATGGTAAGTTGGCCGAAGAAGGCTCGAACGCCAAAGCATTTGAGTATATAAAGAAAGGGATAGATGGTTGGGAAGCCGCCCTCAAGGAATCAGAGCCAAAGAATAAAAAAGCGAGAGTGAATGACAAGGTCACCGCCGTGACACGTCTCAATTTAGCTGAAGCTTATATCTGGATTAACGACTATTCCAATGCGGAGCTACAACTGGACAAGACACGCTTTCTCGACCTGAACAAATTTACCAGGCTAGCCGCCAAGCAGAAGGGATTGGTAGATGACCAAAAGGCGCGCTTCGAAGCGAATAAGTAACGGTTATTCCCTTTTATGGTAATTCTGAGTGAAGCGAAGAATCTTATTTCTGATTCACTAGCTAGTCCGCTTCGTTAGCGTTACAGATATATTAGAATTGCTGGATAGTCCTGCCAATAATTTCCACGCACTCCATAAGCTGCTCTTCGGTTATTACCAATGGCGGAGCAAATCGGATAATATCACCGTGAGTTGGTTTGGCTAACAGGCCATTCTCCTTAAGTGCAAGACAAACATCCCAAGCTTCTTTGCCATCTTTTGACTTGATCACAATAGCATTTAAAAGCCCTTTTCCCCTCACAAGGGTAATCATATCCGTGTCGATATTCTCCAGCTCCCTTCTCATTAGACTTCCGAGACGTTCAGCCTTATTCGCAAGATCTTCATCCCTTATAACGTCCAGGGCCGCGATAGCCACCTTGCACGCAATCGGATTTCCACCAAAAGTTGACCCATGTTCACCGGGTTTGATAACAAGCATAATATCGTCGTCAGCCAGTACCGCAGAAACGGGAAATACGCCACCCGATATCGCCTTGCCGAGAATCAACACATCCGGGTGAACACCTTCATGATCACATGCCAGCAACTTTCCTGTTCTTGCGATTCCAGTTTGCACTTCATCAGCTACGAACAATACATTCTTGGATTTACAAAGATCAAAAGCCTTAGACAGATAGCCTTCATCAGGAACAAATACACCCGCCTCCCCCTGAATGGGTTCTACCATAAAGGCGCAGACATTAGGGTCTTCGAGCTCCTTCTCAAGGCTTGCTAAATCATTATACGGAATTGAAACAAAACCAGGTGTAAAAGGGCCATAGTCATCACAAGCCTCAGGATCATTTGAAAAAGACACGATAGTAATCGTTCTTCCATGGAAATTACCATCACAAACAATGATCTTGGACTCATTTTGCGGAATTCCCTTCTTCTTATGTCCCCATTTCCTCACTAGCTTCAAAGCCGTTTCAACACCTTCAGCACCTGTATTCATCGGTAGCACCTTGTCGAAGCCAAAATATTGTGTCACGTACTTTTCGTATTCACCCAAACAGTCATTGTAAAAAGCCCTGGAGGTCAGCGCCAATTTTTGTGCTTGATCGGTCATGGCACCGACAATTTTAGGATGGCAATGGCCTTGATTAACCGCTGAATAAGCAGATAAAAAATCGTAATAACGTTTCCCATCGACATCCCACACAAAGACACCTTCTCCTCTGGACAACACAACGGGCAGTGGGTGATAATTGTGTGCTCCGTACTTATCTTCCATTGCCATTATTTCCTCGGCCGAGGTACTTGAAGTCATAGTTTCCATTTGAATATTATATTGTTTAATAATTTGTCAGATAATTTCATTTCATTAATAAAATACAGAAAGGCAGGTCAATGAGCCATCCGCAGCTCGAATTTGAGACATGTCTATTGCATGAAGCTCAAATCCCCTCTCGCGTAATATTTTGTGAGTTGCCGGATACCCCTCTGGCACAAGAAGTGTATTCCCAAAGGCAATTGTATTGGCTCCATACACTTCTTCCGCTGGAATCCATATCAGATCAGCTCCTTCCGGAAAAGCATCTTCAGCAAAAAAAGTTTCAGGAGCAATAATCATCCCCGGAGCGGGGCAGCTCGTTATACTTTTAAAATGCAATGCGTTCGGCGGAACAGGAATTTCGTGTACTGTATATCCCAAAGGTGCCACAAACTCACGGAGGACCTGCACTCCCTCAACGTTTGTTCTGCTGCTGATACCACAGATATACGTGTCTCCAAACTTCATTACATCACCGCCATCCATTCTGGCAGGCGGTTCCATTTTTGACAATTCAATGTCATCATTAATGGCATTTGCAACTACTTCTTGCTCCCCTACCCTGGTATCGTGTCCTGAAACAGTGAGTAAACCCTTACCATCGCAGATAATAACCTGATCTTCCACAAAACAACAGTCAGGAAAATCGTTGTCGGCAGGGAGTATTTTCACGTCAACACCAAATCCACTCAATGCATTCACGTAACCCTCGTGCTGTCGCTTTGCCGCTTCAACATCCGTCGGGCCATCTCCAAAATATTGTGCTACCGCCTGCGTAAATGTGTCCGCTATTCCCCTTACTATTGCCCTATTTGAACTCGCCATACTCAGTTTAGATTCAGTGCTTGTATCTTAATCCTATACTTTCTGCTGTAAATAGTTCTAATTAACCCGGTGGTTTAATAAATTTGCACCGAATAGTCCTGCCAAATACAAATGGAAGAATGGCGAAATTACAAGTTAAACAGATATTCCCAAAACATTTACAGCTTAATTAAACTGGTATTGTGCAATTGTTTGAAGACATAAAGAAATCCACTCAAGACGCCGTTGAAACGGTCTTTGGAAAACCTGTGGATATTGAAAATATTGCGGTTCAGCATACGCGAAAAGACTTCGATGGGGATGTGACAATTGTTGTATTTCCACTTCTCAAAATTTCTAAGAAGCCACCAGAAGAAACTGCAGAGATGCTGGGCAATTACCTGAAAGAAAGTGTGGATACCGTAAGTGACTTCAACGTTGTTAAGGGCTTCCTGAATCTGGTGATATCAGATTCCTACTGGGTAAATGTTCTCGGAAAAATTACTGAAAATGTATCATTTGGAATAGAAACCACCAATTCTGGGAAAACGATTATGGTGGAATACTCACAACCAAATACCAATAAGCCACTGCACCTGGGTCACTTGAGAAACAACATGTTGGGTTATTCGCTTGCGAATATATTGATGGCCAACGGGCATAAGGTTATCAAAGCCAATATCATCAACGATAGAGGAATCCACATTTGTAAATCCATGCTTGCCTGGCTGCGATGGGGAAAAGGTGAGACCCCTGAATCCACGGGCTTGAAGGGCGATCACCTGGTAGGCAAATATTATGTTGAGTTCAACACACATTACCAGGCTGAAATTAAAGATTTGGTGAGCAACGGAGCAACGCTGGAAGAAGCGGAAAAGACTGCTCCGCTGATATTGGAGGCGCAGGAAATGCTTAAGAAATGGGAAGCGGGAGATTCCGGCACCGTAAGCACCTGGAAAGAGATGAATTCCTGGGTTTTGAAAGGCTTTGACGCGTCTTATAAAACACTAGGTGTTGATTTTGATGAAATATACTATGAATCCAACACCTATTTGCTCGGCAAGGAACATGTGGCAAAAGGCCTGGATAAAGGATATTTCTACAAGAAAGACGATGGATCGGTGTGGTGTGACCTGAAAGAGGCGAAATTGGATCCCAAGCTATTGCTTAGATCGGATGGAACCTCCGTTTACATTACCCAGGATATTGGAACTGCGGTTCAGCGGTTCGAGGATTACAAATTAGATCGACAAATTTATGTGGTTGGAAATGAGCAAAACCACCATTTTCAGGTCCTCTTTGCCATATTGAAGAAGATGGGGTATGCATGGGCCGCATCCAACTATCATCTTTCTTATGGCATGGTTGAGCTCCCAAGTGGCAAGATGAAGTCCAGGGAAGGGACAGTGGTAGATGCTGATGATATTATGGATGAAATGGTCTCAACGGCGAAAAAGCTCTCGTTGGAACTGGGAAAGCTGGATGACATGCCTGAGGACGAAAGAGAAGAGCTTTTTAAAATAATAGGCCTCGGTGCTTTGAAGTATTACCTGCTTAAAGTAGAACCCAAGAAGCAAATGCTCTTCGACCCGGAAGAGTCCATTGACTTCAACGGCCATACGGGCCCCTTTATACAATATTCCTATACCAGGATTCAATCATTGGTGAAAAAGGCAGGGGCAAACTATAACAATGACAATGGCTATGGCTATGACCTGGATCCTTTGGAGAAGGGAATTATTAAATTGATCAATCAATATCCATCTATTATTAAAGAAGCCGGAGATTCTCTTTCACCCGCATTGATTGCCAACTACGTTTATGAATTGGCCAAGGAGTTCAATCATTTTTATCAGTCATTACCGATTCTAAAGCTAGACGATGAACAAATTGCAGCTTTTAGAATCAACTTGGCGGAAACTACTGGTCGCGTTATTAAAAGCGCTATGAACCTACTGGGAATTGACGTTCCAGATCAGATGTAAATCCTGTTTTTGTTCTTTTTTGTGTGGTAGCAGGGTTCACTATACTACAGCCTGTTTCTTCACTGCGTAAAGAAATTGTCCGCCTAAAATTTGGAGGTCGGTAAGCGAAGTGAGCAGGGGATAAAACTTTTAAGCCCTTGTCTGCTTTGAGGCCATTTCATCGATATCCTCAATATCATCTGGACTTGTTAACAACAATATCATGTGCTTTTTTCCCTCCATACGCAAGACCTGCAGCGAGCAGGAGGCCAATACCGCCATCTATAGGAATACAAGGTGGGGGCCAGCAGGGAGGATCACCACCTCCGCCAGGGGGGCCGGGAGGCCCCGCAGCTAAAACAATATCAACCGCAATTAGGTTTAGGGCACAAAGTGTGACCAGGCCAAAAGCCAATTTCAGTATTGCCATACCTGAGATTAAACTGCGCATTGTGTTCATATATCTTTTACGTCGTAGTACAATAAATCTAAGCGTTTGCAAATTACCCTGGCCAGGCATCCTTAATTACCCGTCACAACCATATTTACGGGCCCTTTGCTTTTGGAATAATCAAAGTTGAGGATAAGCTTGTTAAAAGTGCCTGGCACACTGAATTTTGCGCGTGCATTCGTATTTATAGAAACAAAAGTTCCCTTGAACTTGGAGATTTTTTCCTTGTTGTAATTCAAGGCATCGATCTTAATTGTTACGCCGAACTTCGATAGCTCCTTATCCAATTTTTTCAGCCTGCTCTCCGAATAGGAGGGCCGGATTAAAAATTCATGCTTTGTTACAAAGTCATCTGATACAGGCTCATCTACTGTTGCCGGTTTTGTAACTGGCTCTGCCTTTGTTTTGGGAGGTTCCTTGGCCTTTTCCTGTGGCGGAGGCCCTTGCTCAATAGGCTCTGGCACTTCGGTATCATCAGTATTTGCAGCAACAGGTTTAGCCATGGATTCAGCTTGCCTGCTTGTTACAGCTGCCTCAACCAATTCTTCTTTTATCTGAAGCGCTTCATTGTCTCTGGTATCAGGACTAGATTCACCGTCCTGCGAAGCTAAAGCTCCCTGGTCTGTATTGTCAGGCAATGCATTGTCGGATGCCTCAGCTGTTACTTCTGCGATCGGCTGTTGATCTTCGCTTGCCAATACTTGCTCTTGCTGAGAGCCTTCTCCATCCACTTCAATTACTTCCCTGTTCCAATATCTGAGATAAAAGCAAAGCTCATTGCATCGACGGGGGCCAACGGAAGTAGAAAGTGGTTGCCTACACGGTTTCAGGTAATTATTGCGTTGGCAGTAGTA
>JYMV01032923.1_pt2 | contig 19870 bp, 18 predicted proteins | sample 338911 | NCBI WGS metagenome assembly JYMV01 (sample SAMN03354496, study PRJNA234377) | hydrothermal vent metagenome | biome: Deep sea; feature: Hydrothermal plumes at the Eastern Lau Spreading Center, Western Pacific Ocean; material: Seawater | place: Tonga | collected 2009 | depth 2000 m m
TGTAGAACAGGATCCGGATGATAAATTTGGTTTAGCTCGAGAATTAATTCATCCTCTAAAGCCCTGGTTTGAAAAAACAGGCTACACCGGTCCGCTTCAGGTCACAGCAATCCGTAAAAACGGAGTCTGGCATGCAATTGAATATAACATTCGTCTGGGAGTAACTACTACCGCGCTCCTTTTAAGAATGTTAAAAAATCCGGTCGACGTCCTTTTGGAAGTCGTCCGAAATCAAACTCCTGTTCTTGAATGGCATGCGGAAAAATATTTTGGCTGTACTCTAACTTTGGCAGGCTACGGTTATCCATACGTGGTACCTTCTGTACCAAAATTACCGGTAGAAGTTTCAGTGCCGCTTGAGTGTGATTTATGGTGGAATGAAGTTGACGAAGAGGGGGGTCAGCTTTATATGGCAAATCATAAGAATTATGAAATGGGTCACCGAATTGCGGACGTTAATGCCTGTGCTCCTGTCATGGATTCCGCTGTTAAGTTAATCGAAAATGAAATTCGCAAGCTTCGCTGTTTAGGAAGTTATTATCGTCTGGACCTCAAAGAACTTGCTGCAAAATATTCATCTCTCTTGACCTCCGAAAAAGCTGCTTTACGATAAAAACCGATGACCTACACACTTCCAACTACTGAAGAAAAATCAAGCTACGTGGAAGAGAAGTTTGATGAAATTGCCCAAAAATATGACCGATTTAACGATGTCATCACTTTTGGCATGCACCGCTACTGGAAAAGATTTGTCGTGCGGCAAACAGGACTCAGGCCGGATGAAAAATGTTTGGATTTATGCTGCGGAACCGGAGATATTTCACGTGAAGTATTGCGCCAGCATCCTGAATGCAAAGTGACCGGTCTCGATTTTTCTGTAGAAATGCTTAAAATCGCTGAATCCAAAAGCAGCAGGAATTCAAACATTCAATATTTGCAGGGCGATGCCATGAAAATTCCTCTGCCGGAAGCAAATTTTGACGCAGTTACAATTGGTTACGGACTGCGAAATGTTCCAGACATCAACGGTTGTTTGCTGGAAATTTTGCGCGTGCTCAAACCCGGCGGAGTACTGGTCAGCCTGGATGTGGGAAAGGTTCGTTTACCAATAATTGCGGAACTTAATAACTTTTATTTTTTCCGTATCGTGCCTTTGATCGGAAATTTGCTGATGCCCGGACAGGAAATGTTTCAGTACTTGCCGCATTCTTCGCTTGAATATCCAAATCAGGAATTACTAAAACGTATGATGCTTGAGACAGGCTTCAAACAGGTTGATATTCATGATTTCGTTTTTGGGGCTTCCACTGTTCATGTCGCCTACAAACCAACCAACAATTGATCTAACCAATAACAGTGAAACCCAAATTATTCCGATCGCTTGAAGACGCTCGTCGTGCTCTCTTAATACAGGTCAAAAAATGGGCTACATCCCATGAGAAATCTACAAAGGAAAATGCGCAAATTGTAAGGTTTGAAGCTGCAGTTGAAAATGCTCACCCACTTGAATGGTTAACCCTGCAGGATTGTTCGCGCAAAATATTTTGGGAGAATCGAAGTCAAAGAGAACAGTTTGCAGGAATTGACGCCGCACTTGAGGTTAAGGACGGCAGAGACGGTTATGAAAAAATATTGCTGACAGTGAGTAAATTATTGCAGAATTCACCAAAAGCAGTGCGTTTTTTTGGCGGCATGCGTTTTGACGCCAAGGCTCCAACTTCACCAGAATGGCAGGATTGGGGGACGGCACATTTTACTTTACCAATGATCGAATTAAGTATTGTCGATGAAAACACAATTCTGGCATGTCATATTTTTACCGGTAAGAATTTTAATGCAAAGTTGAAGCAACTGCAACAAAAGCTGGAGTCGTTACAGGTAGAGGACTTCACCATTCCGGACAGTCCATTGATTCGGCTGGAGCGTCATGATCTTCCGGAATATCATCAATGGTGCCGACTGGTTGAACAAGGACTTGATGGCATTTCATCCGGAAAGATAAACAAAGTCGTTCTGGCACGGTCCGCTGTTTTCAGTTTGGCGCGTGACTATGATCCTACTGAACTGCTGCTTCAGTTGAGGCGTCAAGGGCCACAAGCTTTTCACTTTTGTTTTCAACTGGCTCCACATCAGGCATTTTTAGGAATCACTCCGGAGTTGCTTTACCGGCGATCCGGAAAAAAGATAGAAAGTGAAGCGATCGCCAGTACCCGTCCCCGAGGACAAACTCTTGAAGAAGATGAACGATTGGCTTCAGAACTTCGTGAAAGTAAAAAAGAGCAGCGGGAACATTTGATGGTTCTGGAGCGCATGGAACGTTTACTTCAGCAATTTTGCCGTAAAACTGAACGCTTAAGCTATTTGGAACGCCTGCTGTTAAAGCATGTCCAGCACCTGCAAAGTAAGGTGCAGGGAATCCTGCTCGAGAATATCACTGATTCGGATTTGCTGCCGGCATTTCACCCAACACCTGCTGTTTCGGGCACACCTGATCCGGAGGCACGGGCCTTGATCCGGAAACTTGAACCTTTTGACCGTGGTTGGTATGCAGGACCAGTTGGCTGGATCAGCAGTAGTCAGGCTGAATTTGCCGTTGGAATTCGTTCCGGTTTATTGTGCGGGCGCACTTTAAGAATCTATACCGGAGCAGGAATTGTAGAGGGCTCTGTTCCGGAAGAAGAATGGAGGGAGATTGAAGACAAACTCCAAAGTTGGCAACATTTACTGGGGCGATCGTGAACTGGAATGAGTGCTGGGGAGAATTAATTATTGAGGAATTGGTGCGGCATAATACGGAGTGTTTTTGCATTTCTCCGGGTTCACGTTCCACACCTCTGACTGTAGCAGTGGCAAACAATCCACGCGCAAAATCGCTTGTCTTTTACGATGAACGTGCGGCTGCTTATTACGCACTCGGACATGCACGCGCGAGTGGCCTTCCGGCAGTCTTGATTTGCACTTCCGGAACTGCCGCAGCAAACTATTTGCCTGCAGTTATCGAAGCTTCAGTAGAGCAAATCCCACTGCTTGTTCTGACAGCAGACCGTCCTCCTGAACTTCGTGACAGCGGTGCCAATCAGGCCATTAACCAAACTTTTCTTTTTGGGACACACGTTCGCTGGTTTTTTGATCCCGGCTGTCCGGGACCTGAATTCAAAACCGAAGCTTTACTTTCCACAATCGACCATGCAATTTCAAAAACACACCGCCCTTTGTCTGGACCGGTACACCTGAATTTACCATTCCGCGAACCTTTTCTGGAAAATGCTGAAAGCAAAAATAGTGGTGAAATAAAACAATTTACCGGAAAAAAGGCATACGTTCGAAATGTGGTATTCAGAAAAGTTTTGCCAAACGAAGTAGTAAAAAATTTGTTAAAAAACCGTCCTGAGTCAGGAATATTGAGCATTGGACGAGTTCCTGCAGCGTCACTCAATTCCCTCAGAAAACTTGCAGACGAATTAGCCTGGCCGGTGTTTGCAGATGTCACTTCCGGTCTCCGCCTGGGAGATAATTGTCCGAACCGGATTACGTACTATGATCAGTTATTGCTCGAAGACCTGGAGTCAGCAAAATGGGAAATTGATGCAGTTTGGCACATCGGCTTTCCTCCAACGTCGAAACGCTGGCTCATGCGCTGGGAGAACAAGCCGGCAGCGCAAATGGTCTGGATTTCTGATAATTCTGAACGTCAAGATCAATCCCATAATTTTCGCTGGAAAATTGAAGCAGAAATCGCAGAGTTTTGCGATCAAATTGTAACCGAATTACGGTTGGGGAAAAAACCCAAAATTGTTCATGCAAAATCACAAAAATGGCTCCAGGCTTCCGCAAAAGTAGAATCTATGATGGAGCAACATTTCCCGGCAAAGGCAGAAAAAAAGGAGATCGATGATTTTGGTTTAACACGCAGACTGACTGAAATAATTCCCAAATCGCATGGTTTTTTCATCGGAAACAGTATCCCTGTCCGGGCAGTTGACATGGTTGGTACCGGAAAAGGTGCTGATATTCAGACTGCTCTCAATCGCGGTGCCAGCGGAATTGACGGCCTGATAGCTTCAGCTTGCGGATATTCTTCCGGTCTGCGTCGTTCAGTCACATTGCTGATTGGAGACTTGTCTGCTTTACACGATCTCAATTCATTCAAATTGCTAGCCAATTCCTCTGAACCGGTTTTGCTGGTATTGCTCAATAACCATGGCGGAGGTATTTTTTCATTTCTGCCTGTTGTCCGGCAACCGGATATTTTCGAACCATTTTTTGGTACTCCTCACTCCTATGACTTCCAGTCAGTTGCTGAAATGTTTGGTTTGAATTATTTTAGACCTGATTCAATCAGCGGTTTTGAAGCAGATTTTAAAAAAGCAGTTCGTGAAAACAAATCTGCAGTTATAGAAATTTTTTCGGAACGTGACAAAAATCCGCCTCAACTTGAGTCTTTGCGTCAAAAACTCATGAAATGTGCATTTGAATCTTCTTAAGATCAACGATATACTTTTTGCGTTTGCAAATAATTAAGTTTGACAAGTCTTTCAGTGTAAAATCTCTGGATTAATAAATATTTTTTTATTGCAAAACAAACCTGTTTCACAAATTTTTTATGCATACCCGCTATGACTTACCCCTGATTGGAGCAACCTTATTTTTGCTCTCCTGGGGTACAGTAATGATCTATAGCACAGGAGGAGTTTATGCTGACCTTCAATACAATGACGGTCAATATTTTTTGTATAAACACCTGATGCACATGATGGTTGGGCTTGTCGCAATGGGAATTGCACTGATTGTTAACTATCACAAATGGCAGCAGCATTCCATCTGGTTTATGTTAGGAATGTTAGTTTTGCTGATCCTTGTTTTGATTCCTGAAATAGGACACGAAGTTAAAGGCGGACGACGCTGGCTTCGAGTAGGTTCATTTAGTCTGCAGCCTGCAGAATTATTGAAAGCTGTTTTGATTATCTATGTTGCTTCCTATTTGGAGAGAAAACAGGAATTGCTGGCTTCGTTCTTCCGCGGTCTAACTCCTAACTTCATTGTTACTGGAATTTACCTTTTTCTAGTCCTGCTGCAACCGGATTTTGGCACAGTGGTTTTGATAGCAACAACCGTCTTGTTGATGCTCTACGTCGGTGGGGGCCGCCCGATACATATTGCCACCAGTCTGATAGGGGTAGGGATTATTGGAGGGCTGCTGATTTCTTCACACACCTACCGTGTTAGGCGGATGCTGGCTTTTTTGAACCCCTGGGATGATCCTCAAAATTCCGGATTCCAAATTATTCAGTCTTTCATTGCACTTGGAACCGGAGGTTGGCTTGGTAAAGGCCTGGGAGAGAGCCTGCAGAAACGGCTTTTCCTTCCGGATGCCCACACCGATTTTATCTTCGCAATTATTGGAGAAGAATTAGGATTTTTGTGGATTTGTGTGCTGATTATTCTGTTTATTGTCTTTATTTGGCGGGGTTACTGGATTGCGTGGAATGCTCAAGACGAATTTGGAAAACACTTGGCTTTTGGGGCAACAACCATTCTCAGTCTTCAAATTATCCTAAACCTATTTGTTGTTGTCGGTCTGCTTCCAACTAAAGGTTTGCCTCTCCCTTTCATCAGTTACGGTGGCACATCTCTTGTGGTAGCCATGTTTTTAACAGGTCTTTTACTCAATATCAGCGGCAGCCTACATCCAGCTGAAGAGACTCCTGAAAACGATTTGTCCTCTCGTGCCAATTCCACGAACAATGAGTAAAGTTTTTCCATTCAGGTTATTCTGGAAGTTACGGGCAGTTAGGTTCCGGACTTCAACCCAGGCAACTATTGTACAGTCGCTCCTCTTTTTTTTGCTGATTACTCCACCTGCAACAGCTTTACTTGAGCTTCCTTCTGTATTTAATTTTACATCACAGGCTTTTGCGCAAAGTTCAGGTAAGCAAACTAATTCTCAGCTACGCCATCAACTGGAAAATTACTTAATCAGCATTGAAGGACGTGATGACTGGACTCGTCTGATGTTGGCTATTCTTAAAAGTGTGACTGCAGTTGAGCGAGTTTTAGCTCAGGGTGTTAGTGTAAATATTCGTGGGACAGAGGAATTTCACGGAGTAACCCCGCTTATGTTTGCCTCTGGAATTGGAGTACAGGAAATTGTAAAAATACTTGTAGTAAAAGGTGCCCGTCTGAATGATACGGATACTCAAGGAAATTCGGCCTTGAGTAAGGCAGCTCATAAAGGACATCTTGACACAGTCAGGTTTTTACTCCAACAGGGTGCAAATCCGAATGCAGAAACTAATCAAAAATGGACTGCTTTGATGTTCGCCTCACACAGAGGTCAGATAGACGTACTCAAAACATTATTGAAGCATGGTGCCAGGGCTGACTTACAGAATGAATTGGGAATGTCATCCGTAATGTATGCTGCCCAAAACGGACATCTGGAAATTGTCCGTATCTTAATTCAGCGTGGTGCAAAGGTAGATTTAACCTCACTCAATGGATCAACTGCTTTAATTTGGGCAATCAGATCCGGGCAAGAAAAAATTGCTGAAGTACTGCTGGAGGCTGGTGCAAAAACGGACTCTCTGGAAAAAGAATTTCGAAGATCACCATTGCTTCTTGCAGCAATGTACGGCAGAGAGGCCATTGTGCAGAAATTATTATCTTCCGGTGCCGATGTGGGGGTAGTTGACAAACAGGGTGAAAATGCTTTGCTACTGGCATTAAGTAACAATCACTTTGAAACGGCGAATTTGTTGATTAGGTCAGGAATTCCCATCAATAGTTCTGACAATAAAAAACGCACACCGCTGATGGTCGCAGTCGCTCAAGGAAGTTTTGAGTCGACTAAGATCCTGCTAAAAACAGGTGCGGAAGTAAATGCAAGGGATTATGCTGAAAAAACTGCTTTGATGATTGCTGCCGGTGAAGGAAATGTAAAAATTGTTAAACTGCTGCTTCGTGAGCAGAGCCGACTTGATTTCCGTGACCGCTATGGCCGAACTGCATGGTCATTTGCTGCAGATCAGCAACGTCTGACAATGATACAGTTTCTAAGTAAAAAAGAAATTGATAACCAGGAAAATCTCTTTTATGCCGTTTCACATGGTTACCTGAAAATTGTTAAAATATTGCTGGATTTGGGAGTAAATACAGAGGTCAGAGATTCCCTGGGATGGACACCTTTGATGTGGGCAGCTAATAACGGTCACTCTAAAATCGTGAAACTTCTGCTTAAAGGAGGCACAAAAATAAACGGGAGCAACGCAGCAAGTCCCTCTGTTTACGGCTGGACACCCCTAATGCTGGCTGCGGGTGCTGGACATCTTGAGACGGTAAAAGTTCTCATCGTGAAAGGGGCGTATCTGAGAGCACAGGATAAAGACAAATGGACGGCACTCACCTGGGCTTCTCTAAACGGATATACGGATGTTGTGAGATTATTGACTGAGAAAGGCGCTCGCATTGACGAGCGTGGCTCAGATGGAGCAACACCACTTATTTGGGCGGCATCTCAGGGCCACGAAACCGTGGTGCAAGTCTTGTTAATTAAAGGTGCAAATGTAAAATTAAAAGATATTCACGGAAAAACCGCTCTTGCGCATGCAGTCCTACAGATGCATTTTTCAACAGCAAAAATTCTGATAAAACATGGCGCTGATTTAAATCAGAATTTACTCTATGCCGCACGACGGGGTTACAACAAAATGGTTGAATTTCTGCTTGATGAAAATGCTGAAATTGATCATCAGTCTGCACTTAATGAAACTCCATTAGGCCTTGCCTCACAAGGAAAACACTGGGAAACTACTAAAATTCTTCTGGAGCATGGAGCAGATCCTGCCTTGAAAAATTCCCAGGGGCAGACCCCCCTGATGTCTGCCGTTTTGACTGGAAAAACTAAATTGGTAAATCTTCTGCTCCATCACCCAACATCAGGGCTTCAGATTTCAGAACTGGAAACTACTGATTTTTTAGGGAATACACCATTAATGACATCTGCTGTACATGGTTATTTGGATATAGTGAAACTTTTGCTCGAGCTTGGTGCAAAAGTTGAGAGTAGAAACCGCTGGAAAGAAACCGCATTGCTGCTTGCGGCTTCCAAGGGTTTTCGTGAAATTGTACTCTTGCTGATACAATCCGGGGCCGACTTTAGCGCTGAAGATGTTAATGAAAAAACAGCCTTGTTGAGAGCAGCACAAAATGGACATCTCTTCGTGGTTGAGACGCTTCTTGCACAAGGTGCAAATCTTCATGTAAATACTTTTGACTTGAACGGTAAAGGAGGAACAGCCTTGATACAGGCTGCCAGAAATGGACATAGGGAAGTTTTGCCGGCATTGTTGAACGCGGGTGCCAAAATTGATGAGTCAGAAATGATGTTTCACCATTCCGCTCTTATGGTTGCTGCCTTGAACGGTCACGAAAAAACAGTGGAGTTCCTTCTCAACGCAGGTGCTGACTTTACTTTAAAAGATACTTCAGAGAGGTCGGCTTTATTGCTTGCGGCAACAAATAATCATCAATCAATTATTATTCTACTTTTGGATGCCGAACAAACTGGGGATAAAACGGACTCTAACGGAAACGGAATTTGGCACTTGATGGCAATGAGTGACGTAGAAAATGAGGACAGTCAAACCCTCTACGGTTCAGGGCAAAAAGAAGAACGTGCATCAACCCAAATGTATGAACTAATTTCACGAGGGATTGTACTGGACAAGTTAAACGATAATGGGGAAACAGCACTGATGATTGCAGTAAAACGTAGAAAGATGAAGTTAATAATAAATTTGCTGGAACTGGGAGCATCCCGAAACATACTGACACCTGATGGCGAAAGTGCGCTGACGTTCGCGGAAGCAAGCGGGAACGATGAACTTGTAAAACTCTTGCGTTAATCACATTAGCTTTTAACACTAAACTTGAGTATAAAACCTTGTGGTCAACTTCCTCTATTCCAGTAACCGACAACCATTTTTTTTTCTCGCTCACAAAAATCGCCTTGAGCAATTTTTCCCTGGGAAAATCCCGCACGGAGATAATGCAATTTTGCCATATACTCTTCTTTTGAATCGCAATGGCTCCAGCCATTTTCATTCATATGAACCAGTTTATCATAAGCTTCCTGGGAAACTTCTACAGGATTCTCTTTAGAATATGGTGTTAAACTAATCATCAACTATCAAATAATCTTTTCCGTAAACACGAAAGAGTTTCTGTCAGGGGAATTCAGTGATAACCATTTTATACACTAACGAAAAAAGGTTGCAAGTCAGACACAAAAAATGATGAACAAAATCACAGTAAAAAAACTCAGAGGAAAATTTGCATAAATTTATTTGGATTGGAAGTTTAGTTTCAGGAGTCATGCTTGGCCTTACTCCACCCGGACTTGGCACACAGTGGCTTGGCTTAATTTCCTTTTTCCCTTTGATCTACATTTTGGAGCAACTCCACGCGAAAGAAGAGTTATCTTTCCGGAAACGAGCTGTGATGTTTTTCGGAATTTGCTGGTTATCCGGAGGAATAGCTGCTTCTATTGGTGGATATTGGATCACCAACAGCATCCACGTTTTTGGGCATGTACCATGGCTTGCGGCCGTGATTATAACCGGCGTGGGGTACGGTCTTGAAGTAGGTTTTCAGCTTTTTGTTTATTTCGGAATTCCACTGCTTTTTATCCGTAAACTCAATAACTGGGATTTACCGCTCAGGCTCGCATTTTTACTTGCGCTTGATCCCTTGTATCCACGGCTGATTCAATGGAATTACGGAGGGTTGACTTTCACCGAATTTCCGTGGATTGAACAGCTTGCGGATTTGATAGGTTCTTCCGGCTTACTTCTATACAGTGCAGGTTTGACTTTCCTGCTGCTTGGCTGGTGGCGATGGAAAACCACAGGCAAGCTGAAGCTTAAAATACTGCTGCAAGCCACTACAATTTATTTGCTTTTATGGGGCCTCGGTTTGAGTTACGGCGCATGGAGAACTTATGACCTGGAAACTCAAGTTCCAGAACTCAAAACTCAAAGCTCAAACTTGACCGTGCTGGCAATTCAACCTAATTTTTCTCTTCAGGATTTGGCTTCCAATCCGGAACTTGCACACTCAAAACGGGAGCAAAATTTGGAGAGTTTACTGATCGATTCAACAAAAGCACTGGCTGAACTTCCACCCGAGACCGCCACTCCTAAGTTATTGATTTGGCCGGAATCAGTGTATCCGGATCCATTCTTCAAAGTTGCGGACTCTCGCGAAAAAGTGACTGCCTTTGCACGCAAACATAAGACTTACATATTGCTGACGACGGTGGACTGGGTAAATACAAACAGCGGTCCTAAATTTCACGGAGTCTCGGTTTTAGTTGGAGAAAACGGAAAAGTGCTGGGACGCTACAACAAAATTTTCCTGATTCCTTTTGGAGAGACAATTCCGTTTTCGGACTGGTTCCCAGGAATCGCTTCCTTTCTTCGGAAAAACATTGCCAACATGTCTGAATTTACTCGAGGGCAGGAATACAAAGTTTTCACTCTGTCAGAAAATACTCGGCTTTCAGCGCCAATTTGCTTCGATATTTTCACCCCTGAAGTTGTACGCGGTATGGTTCGTAATGGCTCTGACCTGGTAGTTAATCTCAGTAATTTAGCATGGTTCGGACGCACCACTGCATCGGATAACATGGTCGCCGTTTTGCGCTGGAGGGCCATTGAAAATCGGGTGACGGTTGTCTTTGCTTCAAATAACGGAGAAAGTCTCATAATTGGCGTAAACGGCAAAAACATGAGCAAAAAGCTTGGACTTTTTGAAGAAGGCGCGTTAATCTCAACGCTTAAACTTCAGCCCCGATTCTCATTTTACCGTGAATATGCAGAATGGGTTTGGGGTGGTTATTTGTTAATATTTTTGCTGCTGGGAATTCAGGCACATCTTAGGGGAAAAATATTTGAATAGGCTTTTTCACTCAGGTTTATCACTTATCTTAAAGGAGAAAAAATGGATTTAAGACTCAAAGGAAAAGTCGCCATGGTTGCGGCTTCAAGTAAAGGGTTGGGTTATGGCATCGCACAGGCATTGGCACAGGAAGGAGCCTCACTTTCAATCGGCAGCCGGAATGAAAAGAATATTGAAGCCACGGCAGATAAACTCCGTAATGAAACCGGAGTTCCCGTTTTAGCTACGGTACTCGACTCTTCAAATCCGGAATCGATTCAGCAATGGACAGCAGTGACACTCAAAGAATTTGGAGGTGTCGATAAACTTGTGGTCAATGCCGGAGGACCGCCCGCAGGAAAATTTGAAGATTTTTCAGACGAGGACTGGCAAGCGGCTTTTGAGCTTAATCTTTTTAGTGCGGTACGCATGATAAGGGCAGCTATACCTTCGATGCGTGAACGCGGTGGCGGCTCAATATTAACTGTAACTTCAATGTCTGTCAAAGAACCGATTGATGTGCTGATTCTTTCCAACGTCATGCGTTCCGGAGTTACCAGTCTGGTAAAAAGCCTCGCCACTCAATTGGCTCCAGACAACATTCGCCTTAACAATTTAATGCCCGGACGTATCAACACGGATAGGATCCGAAGTTTGGATGGATTAAATTCTGAAAAACAAGGAGTTTCAGTAGCACAAATTCAAGCGGCAAGTCAAGCTCAAATTCCACTGGGCCGTTACGGAACAATTGAAGAATTTGGTCGCTGCGGAGCATTTTTACTTTCCGATGCGGCAAGCTACATCACCGGATCAAGTATAGCGGTTGATGGGGGTGTACTCAAAACAGTCTGGTAATAAACGTTCAAGTTTTTTGCATTTCTGACGATATTCATGATCAAGAGGAATAGGTCGTTTCACGGCTGGACTTTCGATTTTCCGGAAGCTGGTCGATTTTAGACGATTATTTCCTTGAAAATAACTTGATCTATCTAGGGGGTGCAAATGCCTGTCAATTATCTAAACTTATATTTGTTTGCCATCTTCGGCTGCCTTGCGGCAACTGTTGGTGGAATTGTGATCTGCTATGCCGGAATCTCTGACACAAGTTATCTTGTTTATCGAGGCATGGAATACACAACCTATTATCTTGATAAAAATCGACATGACCTGTATTTGAATGGGTTGGTGTACAGTATAACTTTCGGGATTGCCTTTTTGCTGTTCCTTGCGGTAATTGTAATCCCCACTCCGGAACAAATTCAAAAACGATTGGCTACATCTCAGTTCGCGGGTGCATCCGGCGCAGGATATATCGGCCCGGCAGGAGTTTCTGCTCCGGCAGAAGAAACCTCTCCTGCAACAGAAATACCATTACAGGATGACGAAGCTTTGGAAATACAACTGGAACCGGATATAGAATCTTATGAAATAGATGAAGAAGAGGACGATTCAGGACTAGCAAGTGTTTCTGATGATAATGATTCCGATGTGGTTTACGGCACAGGACGCATCACCGACAAAGCACACAGATCATATATTCTCGCCAGTCCGGACAGTGCTGTTAAGTTTCTGCTGCGTAAAGAACTTGACGGTCGACCGCTGAAATCAAGTCAAGATGAAATTTATGAAGGCTGGCAAAAACGCGGACTGTCCAGAGGAAAATTACGCAAACATTTTCTCAAGATAATGGAGTGGGATAGCGTGCCTGAACTGGAGGTAAACGAAATCTATAATAAATTGAAAGATAGGGTTTACGAAGTAAAACACACAGGACTCACATAAAATATTAACCAACTCTTTTAATTATTACAAATGAACTCAAAGCTTTTCAAAGGAACCTCTACCTATTTACTGGATTCCAAATTAAGTGAAGCGTTCCACATCGCACGCCTGCTGGAAAAACCACTCTTACTGGAAGGTGAGCCCGGAACAGGCAAAACAAAACTGGCGCAGGAATTTGCAAAACAAGAAGACCGTCCCTTATTTGAAGTTCCGATAACTTCGGAAAGCAAAGTTTCTCTCCTCGTTTCACGCTTCGATGAAGTTCAGCGCCTGATGGACACACAAGCTGCCGTAGCCAATGCGCAAATGAAGCAGGCTGGAATTGAGATGCAGATTGATACCGGCGGCCGTAAAGTGAACAATTTAGAAGAATACGTTCATTTGGGTCCGTTGGCACAAGCTTTCTCTACACCCGGATCGGTTTTGCTGCTGGATGAAATCGACAAGGCACCACGTGAACTTCCCAACAACCTTTTGTTTTTACTTTCCGAACGACGGATTGTTGTTCCGGAAACACAGCAAACAATTGCGTGTGAACCTGGAGGAATGCCGATAATTGTGATCACATCCAACCACGAACAGGATTTGCCTGCTCCTTTTATTCGGCGCTGTATCTACATGTATATCGAGTTTCCTCCTCCTGAAAGAATGCGGGAAATTGTCAGGATGCACCATCCTGGAGCAAATAAAAAAATAGTTGCGGCAGCAATTGAAATTTTCTATCAGCTGCGTGAGCTTGACTTGACACGGAAACCCTCAACCAGTGAAATTTTGGATTGGATTTCATATCTGGTTCAGACCAATGTTCTTGATTCTAAAGTTGTTGAAAGACTGAAAGGCGCTCAAACTCTGGTCAAACATCGAGACGACCGAGAACTATTGCGGGTAATTCAGGAAAAAGGGATTGAGTCTGCAACCAGTCGAAAATCACCAAACTGGTAAACTCTTTCCTGCTAAAACACTAAGACATGTTTCAAATAGGCTTCTACATTTTTATTTTTTTACTGGGAAGCATTCCTTTTGGTTTGTTGATAAGCCGCTACTGGCTAAAAATAGACATTCGCCGGCAGGGAAGCGGAAACATCGGCATGACAAATGTCATGCGGGTTGGTGGAAAATTGCCTGGAATTTTGACCTTTTTGCTGGATTTTGCTAAAGGCAGCCTTGCTGTTTTCCTGGCCCAAACAGTTTTTTCCGCTTCTGAAATAGAACCGGGAAATCGGCTAATTTTTCTCAGTATCACCGGTGTTGTAGTCGTTTGCGGACATGTTTTTTCTGTTTTTCTCCGTTTTAAAGGCGGCAAAGGAATTTCAACTTTGTTTGGAGTTCTAACAATTTTGGAGCTAAATGTCGGCATCTGTGCGGCTCTCGTATGGGCCGGAATGTTTTGTTGGAAACGCATCTCCAGTCTTTCCGCAATTTCCATGCTGGCAGTCCTTCCATGGTTATTTCTACTTATTCCCTGGTTACAAAATGAACCCCCTGTTTGGACTATGTTTTTTATTTTCCTTCTGTTATCATCACTGCTGATCTTCAAGCATCGTGAAAATATTCAGCGTCTGCTCAAAGGCCAGGAAGGACAGCTGAGTTCCAATAACAAATCCTGAGAAACATTTTTCGAAAAGACCATCAATGAATCCACTCGCTCCTTTATTATTTTTCTTTGGTAAAGACATGTTCCGGCACGTTATCCTCTTTTCAGGGATTTCACTCATTGCCTGGTTTTTGACACTCGGCGGATTTTTCTGGGGCGGATATTTGTTGTGGATTTCACTTATTTTAATTGCCACATTAATCATTTGGCGCGCAGGTGATTTTTTCTCTCCGGCAGCAACTTATATCCAGGATAAACACGATATCCCGCAATCGATTAAAGCCGCGGTAATAGATGCAATCGCAAGTTCCTTTCCGGAGTTTTGTGTCGCCATTATTGCTGTAATTCTGATTGGACGGGCAGAGATTGGCATTTCCACTATCGTGGGATCCGCACTTTATAATGTGCTCGTTATTCCCGCTGCTGCAGGTTTGGTCGCCGCAAGTCCAATGGTTATCAGTCGCGAAGTTGTCTGGCGTGACAATATTTATTATCTTGGCGTGGTTTTTTTGCTAGGTGCAATGCTCTGGCTGTTTCCAACTGAATGGGGTGCGGGTGTTGCTGCTTTGTTTTTGGTGGCCTATGCAGGTTATGTTTTTCTTCTTCAAAGGGACTTCAAAAAAGCAAAAAAGCAAAAAGCGGATTCTCCGGAAACCGAAATAATAGAGACTGAGGCAGATGATGATGGTGAGCTGGAACTATCATCCGAAAAAAATGCTTGGATGTGGATTTTCGGGATGATGTTTGTGATGGGAGGAGCATCTCACCTGCTCGTTGAATCTTCCCTTGCACTTGGTGACATGTTGGGAATTGACGGAGTTATCATGGGATTTGTTGTGATTGCGGCAGGAACATCAGTTCCGGATACCGCCCTCTCGGTAATTAGCGCTAAAAAAGGACATTACGACGCAGCCGTTTCCAACGTATTCGGCAGTAACATTTTCGATATCTGCATTTGTTTAAGCATCCCCATTTTGCTGGCACTGGCTATTAGTGGAGAACCGACCAGTATTGATCTACCGCAGCTGGGACTAATCTGGAGCCTGATAGGCGCAACTTTCCTGGCAGTCTATTTCTTTTGGAGCAACAATTACACTCTCACCAAATTAAAAGCAGGTATGATGGGGATGCTCTACGTTCTCATCATTTTAATATCCTTTACGTTTTAATTTAATTCAAAGAGTAGAAATTCGCTCGACTTTGAGGCACGAATATTTAAACCACTTTCCTCACTGACAGCTGCACCGTCTCCGGCTTGGATTTCAATTCCGTTCAGCAGAAGCTCACCACTAATCATCTGCAGCCACGCATGTCTATTTGACTCCAGTGGGTGTTTAATTTCCTGTTTGTCAGCAAGTATTCCCATGTAAAGCAATGCGTCGGCATGCATCGTGAGGGCACCCCCTCTTCCTTCAGGTGCAGCCAACAATCCCAGCTTTCCGGGTTTAACCACATCACGCACAAATTTTTGCGTGTACTCAGGCACAATAGAGTTTTTGTCCGGTTCAATCCAAATCTGCAAAACATGTGCTTCTGCTGAATCCGAGGCGTTATACTCACTGTGACGAATTCCGGTTCCAGCGCTCATGTGCTGGATTTCACCCGGACGGATCACGTCTCGATTACCCATGCTGTCTTTGTGCTCAAGCGCACCGGAAATCATATAGGTGATAATTTCCATGTCTTGATGACCGTGAGTTGGAAACCCACGGGCTGGAGCGATCTTGTCTTCATTGATCACGCGTAGATTACGGAAGCCCATAAAACTTGGATCGTAGTAACTGCCAAACGAAAAGCTGTTCCGAGTTTCGAGCCAGGTAAATTCCACATGACCACGCTCTTCTGATTTTCGAATGTTAAGCATTTTCACTCCCCACACTTAATGGATTCGGAAGACCCTGTAACTATAATCAAACTCCAAGGTTTAATCCCAGGCCAAGATAAAAAACAACTTCACTTAGCTGCTGAATTGCACCCAGACAGTCGCCGGTTACACCGCCCAGTTTCTTCTTAAAATACATAATTGAAACCCACCAGACAATTGCGACCGCTAACAATCCCGTCCATGCCTGACTGCCGATAAATAACAACGGCAACAAACCGAAAGTGCCATTTACAATTAAATCAACTCCGGAAAACTCAGTCATCATTCCGGATTTGCTTTTTGCCTCATCCTGCACATAGTCTAAAATACGGAGCTGTGAAATCGAAACAAAGCGGCTCAAAGCATGGCCTGCAAACCAGACCCAGGGTAAAATTTCAGTCTCAATTTGCAAAAGCGAGAAAAATTTCAGTAGCACCAGAAACACTAAACCGAGTGCGCCGTAAGTTCCAATGCGGGAATCCTTCATGATCCGCAACCGTTCCTCTGCAGTCCAGCCCCCGCCGAGTCCATCGCACGTATCGGCAAATCCGTCTTCGTGCAGTGCTCCTGTCAGCAAAACCGCGGCTGCCATTCCCAATAAAACCGCAATCGGCAAAGTCACTTCCGTAAACGTCCCGGCTGAACCGGAGAACAGCATTTGTGCAAGCAGCCAGACCGCCACGCTCGCTCCTCCTGCAAGCCAGCCCACAAGTGAAAAATAACGTGAGCAATGCGAAGTATTTTCTGAAATCCAACTCGAAGGCAGAGGAATTCTGCTGTAAAAAATGAAGGCTCCAGCGATACGCCGCATTTCCTGCTTTAAGCTATTCACCATCAGTTCGGTCACTCACTCCGGCGGATTCAAAGGAGGCCATTTGATTTAGAAAAGCGACAGCCGACTGCAACAGCGGAAAGGCAACTGCAGCCCCTGTGCCTTCACCAAGTCTCATGCCTAATGAAAGCAAAGGTTCCGCCTGCATGAATTTCAACATTTCACTATGTCCAAGTTCGTCAGACTGATGAGTAAAAACGGCATATTCCTGAATTTCCGGAGCAATTCTGGAAGCCGCAAGAAAAGCTGAGCCGGCAATAAAACCGTCTATCAGCAAAATACGCCCCAAGACGGCTGATTCCAGCATTGCACCAACCATCATCGCAATTTCAAAACCACCAAAAGTTGCCAACACTGCCTCAGGCTCCTGAATTTTGGAGTGCAAATCCAGTGCTTTTTGAAGAATTTCCCGTTTGCCTGCAAGTCCGGAATCATCAAGTCCGGTCCCTTTTCCTACACAATCTTCAAGAGGCAAACCTGAATAACGCTGCATCAGTGCCGCGGCAGCAGAGGTATTGCCGATTCCCATTTCACCAAAACCGATCACGTTGCATGCTGTTTCCGGAAGAGTTCGACTCAACTCCGCGCCTTTGTTCAAAGCCTTTTCACATTCTTCGGCACTCATGGCCGGAGTTTGAGCAAAGTTTTTAGTTCCCCGCCCTATTTTGGCTGCAGCCAAATCCGGATGTTCCGGCAAATCTCCTTTTACACCTGCATCTACCACGTGCAGACGAAGATTGTGTTGCCTGCAAAATACATTTATGGCGGCACCACCGTTGAGAAAATTGAGCACCATTTGCGCAGTAACTTCCTGGGGAAATGGACTCACACCTTCTTCCGTAATTCCGTGGTCTCCAGCAAAAACCAGGATGGTTGGACTTTTCAGTTTTGGAGTCAGCGTGTTTTGAATTCTGCCGATTTGTAAAGCCAGTGTTTCCAGTCTACCCAATGAACCTGGAGGTTTTGTTTTTGTGTCAATTTTCTGCTGAAGATCGTCACTCAATGCAGAAGAAACAGCACTAATTGAAAAGGATGACATAGTGATTTTTGCTAAAATAATTTTGTTTTTGTAAGGTATCTCAGACAGAATAATTCAGTATATATTTATTGTACAATCAATCAATCTCATTCTTGAAGCAATTGTGCGACAAGCTAAATTCCACAGATTTTGTACTTAATTTATGAGCGAAAAACTTGAAACTTCAGCAATAAATTCTAAGCTAAAAACATTTCTAAAATTAATGACTAAACAAATCTACTGCTGCTGCAAAATATATCAGAAACTTTATGAAACTTTGGCTCAAAAACCCTCTCAGTATCCTTGCTGAAAAAAGCGGGGGAGGCCTTGTACTGGATGGTACACGTATCGTTGAGTTGGTGCCTCCCGGGAAAACACCTGAAACTGCTTTTGATTCAGTCTTTGATGCCGGTCAGCATGTGATCCTGCCCGGACTGATCAATCTGCATCATCATTTTTACCAAACCCTCACCCGTGTTTATCCTCAGGCACTGAACAAGGAATTATTTCCGTGGCTAAAAACGCTCTATCCACTTTGGGCCGGTTTGACGCCGGAAACTATGCGTTTGGGGTCACGTCTTGCGCTCGCTGAATTATTGCTTTCCGGGTGTACCACTGCTTCAGATCAGCATTATGTTTTTCCCGCAAGACTGGAAAAAGCCATAGATTTACAAGTGGAAGAAGCACAAAATTTGGGAATTCGAGTCGTGCTCTGTCGCGGATCCATGGACCGCTCCCAAAAAGACGGAGGCTTGCCGCCAGATTCGGTTGTGCAGACATGTGATGAAATTTTGGCGGACAGTGAACGCCTGATTCAGCAGTATCACAATCCAAATACTGGGGCAATGACACAAATTGCGCTGGCTCCCTGTTCACCGTTTTCAGTTTCGGAAGAGGTAATGCTGGAAAGCGCAAGCCTTGCGGAAAAACATAACGTCCTGCTGCACACCCATCTTGCAGAAACGGAGGATGAAAACAGTTTTTGTCTGGAAACATTCGGCTGTCGTCCTTTGGATTATTTAGAACAGGTCGGCTGGTTAAATAACAAAACCTGGCTGGCACACGGCATTCATTTTACGGATGAGGAAATTCAAAAACTCGCTACAGCAAAAACCGGAATCTCGCATTGTCCCTCTTCTAATATGGTACTTGCATCCGGAGTCTGCCGGGTTATTGATTTGGAAAAGGCCGGTGTCTCGGTTGGTCTTGGCGTCGACGGTTCTGCTTCAAATGATTCTTCAAATTTAATGCAGGAAGTCCGGCAGGCCTTTTTGATTCAGCGACTTCACCATGGATCTAAAGTCACTCATTTGGATGCCTTACGCTGGGCAACCGCAGGTGGAGCAAATGTTTTGGGGCGTCCGGAACTGGGACGAATCGCGGAAGGAATGCAGGCAGATTTCGCACTGTTTAAATTGGACGAATTACGATTTTCCGGACACGGAGATCCTCTGGCCGCCCTCGTGATCTGCGGCGCTCACCAGGCTGATCGTGTTATGGTGGCCGGAAAATGGATTGTGGAAGACGGCAGAATTCCAGGACTCGATTTAGAGCAGTTAAAGATAGAACACCACCGCGAAGCAAAACGTCTGCGGGAAAAATGACTGCCTTCTCCTTTAAAGCACTATCAATTGTCTTAAATGCTGGTTTAGTGAAAGCACAAAATCACGAAATATTGTCATTCTGGCCAATGTGTAACATAGACGCTAAATCCAAATAAGCTATCAGACAAATTCATAAAAAGTTGTCATTCAGGGCGAAGTGTAGCGAAGACACGGAATCCAAATGAACTAAAAGGCATAATTGATGTCACTTTTCCTGCAGGCGTTTAGCTTCTCTGTGGTG
>JYMV01017746.1_pt1 | contig 19869 bp, 17 predicted proteins | sample 338911 | NCBI WGS metagenome assembly JYMV01 (sample SAMN03354496, study PRJNA234377) | hydrothermal vent metagenome | biome: Deep sea; feature: Hydrothermal plumes at the Eastern Lau Spreading Center, Western Pacific Ocean; material: Seawater | place: Tonga | collected 2009 | depth 2000 m m
CAGCGTCTACCGTACTTTGTTCATCGAAGCGGGCTTCAGGACATCTGAGGTGCGCCGCAACCGAGGTCAAGCACTCTTCCCGTCACAGGAACGGCATCCAGCCAGTCACTGATGGTTTGTACCTCTTGACGTAGACGATAGACGGCGGCATCAGCGGGAAGATTATGCTCATGGGCCATCATGCTCACTGCTCCCGCGTTGCCATGGCTAGGTTGGTTGAAATATCGCCTGACAGCTTCAGCCTCAATCGTTCCTTCGCTACAACTCGAGAGTTTCATAGATGGTCATTCATTTATTAACTGTTCCAGTGACGAGCCCTCCACTACCAGGACAGAGTGAATAGGACATTTACAGTTCGGACCACACCGTACGCTCAACAGTGATTCTACCAAGAAACATCCTATGGGCTATTCTGGCGATCGTACCACGCATGGCAGTGTACTATCCCTCGCAAACGAAGTCAGGTTTCTCAACATCCTGTAGACACCTAGTTATATGGTAAAATCTTGATTTTACGCCCTCCAGGATGTTACAAAATAGGTTCACGTTGATTGTTGTTTCACCATCAAAAATGTAAAAGGCTAGAGAATGGCAATTCGCGAAATCCGGCATTATCCCGATTCAGTTCTGACGCAAAAGGGCGAAGAGGTTACTTCATTCGATGCCGACTTGCAGCGCCTTATCGACGACATGGTCGACACCATGTACGCGGCGCCTGGAATTGGACTTGCTGCCCACCAAATCGGTCTTGCACTGCAACTCTTCGTCATTGACGGTGCAGTCAAAGATCCAGAACACCCCATCATCGTGATGGCCAACCCGACCATTCTATCCCAAGAGGGCGAGGTCATTGACGAGGAAGGCTGCTTGAGCCTGCCCCAGTATGTTGACCACGTCAAACGCGCTGAAAAAATTGCTCTGGCGGGCCGCGACCGCAACGGCGAACCATTCACGCTTGAAGGAGAAGGGCTATTGGCTCGCGCGATGCAGCATGAATATGATCACGTGCAAGGCATCTTGATGTTAGATCGGCTCAGTCCTTTGAAGCGGAGTCTGTACGTCAAGCGTGTCAAAAAACTCGAAAAGATCCGTGCGCATGAACCAGCAGTCGCAGGATAACCCCCATGCGAATTGTGTTCTTTGGGACACCCGAATTCGCGGTGCCCACCCTTACCGCCCTGTTACGGTCTAGCCACCAGATTCTCGGAGTGATCACCCAGCCTGACGAGCCAAAAGGACGCGGCCAACGGATGAGCATGCCAACGGTGAAAAAGCTTGCCTTACGTGAGAACATCCAAATTCTACAACCAGAAAGCATGAAAGACTCAGCGCTTCTTGAGGCGTTACAACAGTGGCAACCTGATAGTTGCGTGGTCGTCGCCTTCGGCCGAATCTTGCCACGACACATTCTCGATATCCCACGATTGGGGTGTGTAAACCTGCATGGCTCGTTGCTTCCCAAATACCGCGGCGCGGCACCGATCCAATGGGCGATCTGCAATGGAGAAGTGGCAACAGGAGTAACATCGATGCTCATGGACCAGGGCATGGATACCGGACCAATTCTGCTACAACGCCCTGTTGCCATCCGCCCAACAGAGCGTGCGAGTGAATTGGCACATCGCCTCGCGGGCGTCGGTGCCGACGTGATACTCGAAACTCTCGATGCACTTGAGGCTGGTTCTATTACGCCCCAAGCTCAAGATTCGGATCACGCATCTCTTGCACCGATATTGAAGAAGACTGACGGAATGATCCGATGGAGTGACAGCGCCGCCAAGATTACGAATCTGGTGCGTGGAATGGACCCATGGCCTGGCGCATATACCTATTATGGACCCGAGCAGTGGCGGCTGTGGGACGTCGAAACGGTGATTAATTCACCTTCGTCGCAATCTCCTGGCACTGTCCTCGACGCAACGCGAGACAGCATCAAAGTTGCAACGGGTGATGGCATCATTAACATTCGAGAGTTGCAACCCGCATCGCGACGACGGATGCCGGTACATGCCTACCTATCCGGGCATCGAGTCAACTCGGGATCAATGTTAACGAATGAACCTTTGCCTCTGGCTGTAAATAATTAAGAGGAGATAATGTGATGCGCCGAATGAAAGGAATTTTCCTGTTCCTTCTTGCAAATGTCTTAATCTTTATTACGTTGTCGATCACCTTCACGGTCTTGGTTGAGATCGTCCTTCCCATGTTCGGCATTGATCTTCGAGGATCGATTAACCAGACCATGCTGCTATGGTCGTTTGTCATTGGGTTCGGCGGCGCATTTGTGAGTTTGGCCTTTTCAAAGCAAATGGCGCGCATGATGTTGTCCTGCCAGCGCATTGAACGACCGGGTTCTCCAGCAGAATCTGTGGTCTTCAATTCTGTCCAGGAAATCGCTCGTGGAATGGAAATCTCGATGCCTGAGGTCTGGATCTACGATGCCCCCGATCCCAATGCGTTCGCGACAGGGCCGAGCAAAAACAACTCGATGGTCGCCGTTTCAACCGGCCTATTACGCAACCTGAGCGAGCGAGAAGTCAAATCCGTTCTCGCGCATGAATTGGGGCACATCCGCAACGGTGATATGCTCACCACAACCATCCTGGCCGGATTGATGAATACCTTTGTCTACTTCTTGAGCCAGTTCATCGCGCGTCATGTTGCGGACCGTAACCCGATGTTATACTTCGCCACCTATATTTTCCTTCAGATCGTATTATCATTCCTCGCGATGATCCCGATCTGTTGGTTCTCACGAAAACGTGAGTTCGCTGCGGATCGATTTGCTGCAAAGGTGTATGGTCCGGATTCAATGATCTCGGCTTTGCAGGCGATTGGAACCTGGGTACAACAATCCCAAATTCAATACGGGACGAAAGACGCGCTGGCGACGATGAAGATTTCAGGGAACACGGGCGGATTCATGAGCCTATTCTCAACCCATCCACGTATTGAGGATCGAATCGAGGCACTCCGTCGTAGCTCATGACACACCCCTTAAAGATCGCCCCATCAATTCTCGCTGCTGATTTCGGCCGTCTTGCGGATGAAGTCGCGGCGGTCGAAGCAGGTGGGGCGGATTGGATTCACATCGACGTGATGGACGGCCACTTTGTGCCAAACATCACCGTTGGCCCGCCAATTGTCGAAGCCATTCGTCGCGTCACTAAGCTGCCACTCGATGTCCATCTGATGATTACCAATCCAGACGATTATCTCAGCAAATTTCGTGACGCGGGCGCAGACATACTGACCGTCCATCGCGAGACCTGTCCGCATCTCCATCGCACCGTTCAGGCTATCAAAGATTTGGGCGCAAAAGCGGGAGTCTCTCTCAATCCGGCAACGGATCTTGGATCACTTGAGGACATTCTGTCAGACCTCGATCTGCTGCTCATTATGTCCGTCAACCCAGGCTTTGGCGGTCAGTCATTTATTCCATCGGTCATGACCAAAATCCGGAAGGCCAGGGATCTCATTGATGAAAAGTCCCTTCACACGGAACTCGAAGTTGATGGAGGCGTAGCGCCAGACAACGCGACGGCCGTCGTTCACGCTGGAGCAACAATTCTTGTGGCAGGATCGGCGATTTTCAAAGCACCAAAATATGCCACGGTCATCCACCAGATGCGACAAGCCGGAATAGGGGCAATGCCCGTGGAAACCCAACGGGTATGACGCCGGAAGAATCGTCTTCTCTAGGAAAACAGGAACTCTCTAGCCTTCATCCTCTCGAAGTCGCCGTTCTTACCGACCTCCATACACAATCCCCCACCAGCGAAGCTGACCTCGCCACGCATACCGGACTAGACCCAGCACAGGTCAGCATGAGCATTGGCTGGCTGCAGGCCAAACAGTACATCACGGTCACGTCTGAAAACGTCACGAAACTCGTCTCGCTCACCCCAACCGGTACCGAGTTTTCTAAATCTGGGTCCCTCCTGGAGCGAATATTCAATGGAGCTACGGAAGCTAAACAACAGGGCAGCCTGCTCACCATGAAATCCCTGCAGGAGACGCTAGGCTTGCAGGCGAGCGACCTGAGTGGTCCCATCGGAGCGCTTAAGAAAGAGAGGTCACTTCAGATAGGTCCCGGAGGAACGCTCGAACCAACACAGCCAACCAGTGCACTGACGTCTGCCCTCGCCATCTTGATCAAAGACATCGCTCACGGACCATCCAGCTACGACGATCGACCTGACCATGCACGTAAAATCATCGATACCTTTTCCCAACGGCGCGGACGTTCGCAGGAGCCGTTTCGGGTAGATGAGCACATCATGCGTTCCTTTACGCTCACTGAAGTCGGGATAGCAATTGCCGCTAAAGTGGTGACCACCGGGGTCAAAGAAGGCTACGCGCAGCTGACACCAGAAATTTTGAAAGATGGATCGTGGCGAAGCCGTGCCCCCCGCCCCTACAACATTGCCCTTCGACCCCCACGTATTGCTGCGGGGAAAAAGCACCCCTACCGATCGTTTCTGGATAAAGTCAAAACCACATTGGTCAGCATGGGTTTCGAGGAAATGCGTGGCCCCATCGTGGAGAGCGAGTTCTGGAATATGGATACGCTCTATATGCCACAATTTCATCCAGCCCGCGATATCCATGATGTGTATTTCGTGAAGAGTCCCGCATATTCAGAAGCGATACCTGAACCCTATATCAGTCAGGTTGCCCAAACCCATCGGGATGGCTGGACGACGGGATCGCGGGGCTGGGGCTACCCCTTCAATGAAAAGCGGGCTCAACGTCTGGTCCTCCGCAGTCAAGGAACTGCGGTCTCATCTCGAACCCTCGCGTCACAGCCGAAGATTCCTGGAAAGTATTTTTCCATGGCACGCTGCTTTCGGTATGACCAGATTGATGCCACCCACGCCACTGACTTTTTTCAAACGGAAGGCATTGTGCTTGGAAACACCATTACCTTTCAGACACTCCTCGGGCTCTTATCGCTCTTTGCAAAAGAGATGGCGCAGGCTAAAAAGGTGAAGTTTGCACCGGCCTATTTCCCATTTACTGAGCCCTCTGTTGAACTTCATGTCGAACATCCGAAATTAGGCTGGATGGAACTTGGAGGCGCCGGACTGTTGCGGCCGGAAGTCACACATCCATTAGGCGTCAAGGTTCCCGTTATCGCCTGGGGTCTCGGACTGGACCGCATGGCAATGGTCGCGCTGGACATTCATGATATTCGCGATCTCTTTACGGCCAACCTCGACCTCATCCGTCACAAGCCGATGCCATTTTAACTCCCATGCCAACGATCGATTTTCCAAAACAAGACTTCGACTCACTCATCGGACGCACCTTCACCCTTGAGGAACTTGAGGGCTGGATGTTGCTGGCAAAGGGCGAATTCAAGGGCTATGACGCTGAGACCGACGAGCTCAAAGTCGAACTGCAAGATACCAATCGTCCTGATCTCTGGTGCGCTGAGGGAATTGCGCGCCAAATTCGTGTAAAACTCGAGGAAGGTCCCCGCTCCTATTCGTTCTTCAAACCAGCGAAAAAGACCCTCGATCAGATCGTCGTCGGGCACGGCCTTCATGTGACCAGACCCTATGTCGGCGGTTTCAAGGCAACAGGCTACACACTCTCTGAGCAAGGCTTGGCTCAACTGATCCAAACGCAAGAGAAACTAGCCGATATCTTCGGACGGAAACGAAAGAGCGTGTCAATCGGCGTGTATCGGCTTGATCCGATTCAGTTCCCCATCACCTATGCCCTCGCAGATCCAGACAGCACGCGTTTCACCCCATTGGGATTTGATGAGCCGATGACGCTCACCGAGATCCTCGAATGCCACCCCAAAGGTATTGAGTATAAATCCACCCTGATCGGTCACGACGGCAAACAACACTGCCCACTTCTCACCGATGCCAAAGGGATTGTTCTTTCCTTCCCTCCGATCATCAATAGCCGTGAAATTGGGGAAGTGCGGGTTGGTGATAAAAACCTATTCATTGAAGTCACCGGAACCGATCTGCGCATGGTCCTGCACGCACTCAATATACTGGCAACCAATTTCGCCGATCGTAAAGCAAAAATTGTGCCGGTAGAGGTGATCTATCCCGCGCCGACAGAATTTGGAGCATCGATTCAAGTGCCCTATGACTGCGGGTCAGAATTGGAAGTTCCACAGGAAAACATCACGACACTTCTTGGCGAGTCACTGACGATGAACGAAGGAAAACAAGCCCTGATCGAGTATGGGTATCAGGTCAAGTCACGCGGGAAAATCCTCTCGGTAAAACAACCTCCCTATCGGGATGATCTCATGCACCCCGTTGACGCCATTGAGGACATTGCGATCAGCAATGGGTACCATACGTTTCCCACCGCTCTCCCCTCCGAGTTCACCGTCGGAGGCCTTTCGCAGGCCGAGATGATCTCGGACAAAGTCCGCGAACTCATGGTTGGGTTTGGATTTCAGGAGACCCTTTCGAACATCTTGGCCTCACAGGAAGACTTGGTGGCTCGGATGAACCTCTCGGACACAGCCATCATCGAGGTCGACAACGTGATGTCCCTCACCTATAGTTGTGTCCGGCAGTGGATCATCCCTTCGTTACTCCGAGTGGAAGCCGCGTCTTCGCATAGTTTTTATCCCCATTCCCTTTTCGAAGCAGGCGAGATCGTACAACCAGACCAGGACGCCGAATCCGGCACGCGTACACTCAACGCCCTCAGCGCGCTCTTAGCCCACCCAAACGCCAATTTTTCCGAAATGCACTCCTACGTTGACCTACTGTTTTACACCCTCGGATTATCATACACAGTCGAACCCATAACACATCCATCTTTCATGGATGGCCGTGTCGGACAACTTACAGTACATGGAAAGCCATGTGGGCTCCTCGGCGAACTCCACCCCCAAGTGCTCGACAATTGGCAGATCGCTATGCCATGCGCAGTCTTTGAACTGACCTTAGACAAGTTGACAATCGGGTAACATAATCTCAAACCAATACGAAGAAGAAACGATGGACCAGAAACCAGATCAAATCCCACAATCTGAATCTGCTGTAGCAAATCCGGTATACGCAGGATTTTGGATACGGCTAGGTGCATCCACCATTGATTCCATACTGTTCTTGGTCCTCATCATTCCATTGCTAATTGGCATATATGGCATCGACTATTTACTTGATCTCGTGAGAATTGTTGAGGACCTTAACCGTGCGCTCCAACTCTGGGAAAAAACTGGCAATCCACCCATGAACTTGATTCTCTCCGCGAAAACAGAGGGCGGCGTATGGGAGTTCCTGATTACATGGGTTATGCCGGCTGTCGTGATCATCGTCTTTTGGATATATCGTTCTGCGACTCCAGGGAAAATGATGGTACGTGTCAAAATCGCAGACGCAAAAACAGGACATGAACCATCGACTGGGCAAGTGATTTGGCGATACTTTGGATACTTTGTCTCAATTATTCCATTCATGCTCGGTATTCTCTGGGTTGCCTTTGACAAACGAAAACAGGGCTGGCACGACAAGCTGGCGGGAACTATTGTGGTAAAAACATAAACGGCTGAACCTCTCCGCTAGAGATTGCACATTCTACATCTTGTTCTTCACTTCATCATTCCCGCGATCATCGCGAAACTAGCCTTCGCGAAACACTGGCGTATCAGTTACCTGGTGATGATGTCCACCATGCTCGTGGATCTCGATCATCTCCTTGCCAATCCACTTTATGCCCTCAATCGCTGTAGCATCGGGTTTCACCCACTCCACGAGCCTATAGCAATTGCCGTGTACGGAATCCTGTGCTTTGTCCCAAAACTACGCCTCGTTGGGATCGGATTGATCATTCACATGAGTCTCGATTCAGCCGACTGCTTCATGACCAACGGCGTGTGGTATGTCTGATGTGCCCACTATGCCAAGCGGAAAACACAATCAAGATTTGCACAGACAGACACCGTGAGTATCTCCGATGCCAAATCTGTCAATTGATATTTGTTCCTCCCAATTTCTTTCTATCTGCTGACGATGAAAAGGCACGCTACGACACCCATCAGAACAGTCCCGACGATCCGAAATATCGAGCATTCCTCAGCCGATTATTCATCCCCATGCAGAACCGATTATCGCCCGGGAGCAGCGGCCTCGATTTTGGTTCCGGACCAGGTCCAACGCTGTCCGTGCTGTTTGAAGAGGCCGGACACTCCATGGCACTCTATGATCATTTCTATGCACCACACCCAGCGGTACTCGACACACCCTATGACTTCATCACCGTAACTGAGGTGGTGGAACATCTTCATCATCCAAGGGAGGAGTTGGATCGTCTATGGACAATCCTAAAGCCAGGCGGAATCCTGGGAATCATGACCCAACTCGCGCCAAATCAGGAAGCGTTTGCTGAATGGTATTATAAACGTGACCCAACCCATGTGTGTTTTTTCTCCCGCACAACCTTTGAATGGCTCGCGACTCAATGGCCCGCTGCGTTGACCTGTGAAGAGAACGATGTGATGCTACTTGAGAAGACGACTGAACAGGTGCGATAAATGCACCCAATGGATTCGCAGAGATGTGGTTTTCATCTATTCTCCCATCGTTTAACCCGTTCAAACGGAAATTATCTGTTCGGTTCGTCGCGATGCCGCACAAGTCTATCGAGGATGCATTATCGTTTGCGGAAGTGACCAGCTACGATGTGCTTTATGACTTGGGGTGCGGAGAAGGAGACATATTGATTGCCGCCGCTACAGCCTACGGCGCCCGATGCATTGGATTGGATATCGATGCGGCGTTAGTCGCGACAGCGCAGGTAAAAGCCTTGAAGGCCGGAGTTCACGAGAAGGTGCGGTTTCTTGAAGGAAATTTTGGACAGATCGCGGACTTAGAGCGGATACGCGTTGAGGACGCAACGGTCGTGATTCTATTTTTGTTGCCTGAAACCCTGGCCAGGCTACTCCCACTGCTTCGGGAACGAATGCAATCCGGAACCCGTATCGTATCAATTACCTGCAAACCTATTCCAGATACGTGGCCTGCTGACAGGGTAGGCTACACCACAGGTTTCGAAATTCCAGGTGAGCCTATTCCGATGTATTATTGGAGCGTCTTAGGCTAAAGGCTTAGGGTTTCGCGTATTTTTCGTAACAGCGCGATGTTCTCGGTGTGGCCAGTCTTTCGCGCGTGAATCGATCCGCTGATCGGCCGTCCCAATAAATAAAAATCCCCCATGATGTCCAAAATTTTGTGACGGGCAAATTCCTCGGGAAACCGCAGTGGGGTATTGATCACCCCGTGATCCGACACGAGAATGACGTTGTCGAGCTTTCCACCTTTGGCCAGCCCCATCTCCTCCAACGCGCTCACCTCATTCAAGAATCCAAAGGTACGCGCCGGTGCAATTTCGTCACGGAAGGCAGTAGGTGAATCAAGCTCAAAGGTGTAGGTCTGATCACCGACCGGCGGTGGGTGAGACAGTTCGTATGTGATTGTAAATCCCTCAGACGGGTGGATTGAGATCTCGGCATCTGATCCGGCAGTCACGCTGATTGGGTCTTCGATGACGATCTGTGGCAAGGTCCCCTCTTGCTCTTCAACACCAGCGGAATCAAGCAATTCACAAAATTCGGTGGCGGAGCCATCGAGAATTGGGAGCTCTCCTTCAACTTTTACCAAGAGATTGGTAATGCCATAGGCATGCAACGACGACATAAAGTGTTCCACCGTGCGTACTCGCATCCCCCCTTTGAGAAGTGTGGTGGCATATCCAGTCAAATCGACATTATCGAGGTGGGCCTCAACCACGCCATCACCCGCAAGACTGCTAAACCGAATCCCTTCGTTCAATCCAAGGGGTTGTAGAATCAGACCGGTTCGTACTCCACTGTGTAAGCCCACTCCCCCTATCACGACACTCTTCGCCACGGTTCGCTGCGGCACAGACGATACTCGTTTGCTTCCCCGATGGCGATTCGTGACCGTCGGGCTTGTGGGCAACACATCGACCTTGGTCACTTCACTCCCAATGGCGCCTTTCACGGCTTGAACCAGGCCATCCAATGAAAGCGGCTTTTCGAGAAAGTCCACCGCGCCAAGTCGAAGTGCACGAACGGCCGTATCAATAGTCCCATGGCCGGTAATCAAGATGACCGGAATGTTCGGCTGCAGCGCTTTGAGACGAGTCAACAGCGTCAACCCGTCTTCATCGGGCATCCAGACATCAAGAAGGACAAGCGAAGGGTTACACTGTTTCATCGCGGCCATGGCATCGCGACTATGGGCCGCCGTTACCACACCAAATCCTTCATCCTGTAGAATGCCGGACACAGATTCAAGAATGGCAGCCTCGTCGTCGACAACGAGGACGGTTTCACTCATGCATTACTCCTTAGGACACAGCCACGGCATGGTTGCTATTCTCCCCTAAGGCCAGTTCCATTGCAACGAAACCTGGCCGTCACGGCCTCCATGGAAACGGATGCTGGAAGGGTACTACAGATAGGAGAGTGGTTCAATGGTTGTGGAAGAGTCTATAAAGCCCACTGTGGTGAGCAGTGTGAGCGCACACAATCACTACGACGACCATCAACTCGATCAGTGTAAAGCCCCCGTACCGTAAAAATACAGAGCCACTGAGTTGGTGATTCGCCATTGTATCAGGGCAGTCGCTAAGGGAATAGGATTTTAAGGGCTCTATTGGGGTGAAGCGGACCGTAACAAAGAGGCCACGGTGAGTCAATCGCACCCATAGTTTACTCCTTAGGACACAGGCGCGACATCGGCCTCGCTCTCCCCTACCACCAATTCCATGGCAAAGGTTGTCCCGATCGATCCATCGCTCACCACCCGAATCTGGCCGTGGTGGTCGGTGATAATACGGTTGACGATTGCTAACCCTAATCCCGTGCCATTCTTGGTGTTAGAGAAATACGGAAGAAACAGCCGCTCGCGGTCCTCGGGCGGAATCCCCTTCCCTTCATCTTCCACCTCGACATGTACCTTACGCTGTTGAGCATCATAGCGCGTGCGTACCCAGATCCGGCCTTTATGATCCATCGCCTCAATCGCATTCTCAAACAGGTTGACGAACACGCGCTTCATCTGTTCGCGATCGATTGAGATCGGTGGGACGGCATCATCCAAACTGTAATGTACCTCCACATCCCGCTGAGCCGTCGTATAGAGCATGCTGACATCACGAATCACATCATGAAGAGATTCTTCTGCCATCACCGGTTCAGGCATTCGTGCAAAGGTGGAAAATGAGTCCACCAGACGCATCAAGCTCTGCACCTCGTTGATGATAATACCTGTCGCATCTTGAACTGATTGGTGGATGCCATCTGCACCCTCCAGCGCTTTTTTCCGTAGTCGCTGGGCAGAGAGCTGAATCGGCGTGAGAGGGTTTTTAATCTCATGCGCCATCCGTTGGGCCACCTCACGCCACGCCGCCACTTTCTGTGCTTTTACTAGCTCAGCGTTGCTGACCCGCAAATCGTTGGCCATGGTGTTAAATGATTCCACCAGCGTTCCCATTTCTCCATCAGCCTTCGCATCAATATGGACGCTGAGATTTCCTGCCGCAACCGCCTTCGTTCCCTCAGCTAACTTTTCCATGGGAACAGTGATACGCCGAGCGAAATAGATGCCGAACCAGGCTGCTGAAAATACGATCGTCATTGCAATCACCGCAAAAGAAACGATGTAGGCCGTTTTAATAGGGTTCTTAAATGCTTTGAGCTGCCGATAATCTTCATAGGAACTCACAATCTCGTCGCCTTTCGCGACAACTGACTCGGGAAATATACGGTAGGCGACCACAATCGCATTTGCCATGTCTGCTTCTGACGCCACCGCCGTCGGAGAAGAGGTAATCGGCACGGCGATCAGCATGAGCTTCCCAAACGACGTGGTTTCGAATGCCAATTCCTGAACACCCGCGATGGCTTGTTCCAATACAGGCTCCATCGGACCTCCTAGCTCGCCCTCTGGAAAATGCGGATCAGTTGCTGACGCAAGAAGATCCATTTGTGGGGACCAGACTTCGACCGCAGCAAGGCCATGTTCCACGCGCTTTCGTTCGAGTGCATTACGCAATGCCGTTTCTCGGCGCGGTGACAACAGGTTCCGACGCACGATCTCGTCACGTATGGCTTGTCCGCTTTGTTGAATTTGGACCTGCTGATCTTGGTAATAGGCCTGCGCGACCTCAAGAGCATTGTTCAATGATTGCTCGACCTGAATGCTAAACCAATTATTCACGCTGTTCGTCAACAGCCCACTGGCCACAAGAAACAAAAGCCCCGACGGGATAAGGGAAAAGCCAACAAACGCCAAGATGAGTTTTGACTGGAACCCGGACCCGTAGTGACGCTCAAAAAACGCCTTGACCAAATTCCGTGAGAGGAACAGCGCCAGCAGAACAAGAAGAATCAGATCAACGTTGACCATGGTCAAAACAAGAATCTGGCTTGGAATGTACGGCGTGTCGCCGGTCCACTCGTTCAAGACGTAGGTGATCCCGAGGCACGGCAACAGAAACAGGAGGGTGATCCAGACTGGACGAAGGTTCAGCTTGGACTGTGGGAGTGTCGTCTCAGAATGCATGGCCAAGAGTAAAATGCAACTGGGCTGCGGACTCCCCAGTTTCGCGTCGAAGTTTATATCCGAGATCCAACCGAAGCGGACCGACCGGCGTATTATAACGAATCCCCGGACCTACTGAAAATTTTATGTCCTGAAAATCAACGTTTCGTGCGTCTCGCCACACATTCCCGCCATCAACGAAGACAACAAAACCAACCGCTCGCGGCAACGCCACCCGGAATTCCATATTGGCCACGACCATTGCATTTCCACCCGTCGGGATCCCATCAACGACGGTTTGACCAGTGACGCCCAAGGTATCTTGATCGTAGCCACGAACCGTGTTTCGTCCCCCTACAAAAAACCGTTCAACAATGGGGACTCGTGAGGTATTGCCAAAGCGCTCTGTATATCCAGCACGCCCTTGAAGGGCAAGAACCACATGGTCTCCGAACGGCGTAAACCACGCACTTTGCCCTGTGAATTTATAAAACTGATCTTCAGAGCCCAATACCTCCGCAGACTGTTTGAGGGTCAAGGCTTGGAAGGCTCCTCGCGTGGGATTAAACGGATCATTCCTCGTATCCCAGATGATTGACGGCATGAGACTGGCGATGGTAACTTTTTGAGTATCATCCGGAAGCCCGGCATCCCGACGTGCCGCGATGATTTCATCACGAACCTTAAAAATGTCATCGATCTCGTAACGATATAACAGCGAGGCGGTGATGTTCTCTGTCAGACGGGATTCAAAACCAAATGCTGTCCCAAACGGTTGTCGATATTCATAAATGGTGAGACGATCAAACGAGAGCAAATCGGTCGCGACACGTTCCTCCGTCAGATACGAAACGGTCGCGACGGCATCAAGCGGTTGGCCGAGAAACCACGGCTCACGATATCGCAGCGCATAGCGCTGTTCGATCTGACTGATCTCCGCTCGGGCGCCAATCGTTCTCCCAGTGCCAAATAGATTCGAATGAGAAACGTCAACAAAACCTCTGGCCCCTTCGACGTCACCAAAACCAACTCCAAACTCGACGGCTCCACCAGACCCCTCAGCCACGTTTACGGTCAGATCCTTGGTATCTTCCAAGGTATTTGGGCGCTCGATGGTCACCGTCACGTCATCGATGAACCCTAAACGTTCCGCTCGCTTTTGACTCTGAGCAATTGCCTGCGGGTTGAGCGGGTCTCCAGGACGAATAAGCAGTTCACGCGCAATCACATTATCCGCAGTCTTCTCATTCCCTTCAAAGGTGATCTTGCCTATGGTGACGTGAATCCCCTCCGTAATGCGATAATGGATCACGATCCCACGACCAGAATACTTCTGAATCGTCTCTGCCGCTATTTCTGCGAACGGATAGCCCTGAGTCCCATACGTTTGAAGGAGATCAACACGTCCCTCCTCTTCAAGCGTCGGGGTCATGGGCATGCCGGGACGAAAAGAAAGTTGTTGAAGCAACGTATCTGTGCGGATCGCCACATTCCCTTCAATCGTCACGTCAACCACAATTGTTTGGATCCCTTCTTCAATGGTCAGGTGAACCTGCGCTTCGGTTGGCGTAATATCTTGGCTATAACTTACTTCGTGATCGACCTGAACAGAAAAAAATCCGTTCTGGCGATAGAAATCTGCAATAGCCCGTCTATCCTTCAGAAGCAGGTCTTCGTTCAATGGGCTTCGAGACAACCACCCTTTGACGTGACTCTGCATCAGCTCACGCAACACAGCAGTTGGAATTGAGTGGTTCCCGACGATACTGATCTTCCCAAGGGATACTGGAACACCCTCGTCCACCACCATGCGAATATCGGTCACTCCTTCCAAAAGCAGTTCATCACGATGGGCTCTGACACTCACAAACGGATATCCCTCATTGCGATAAAATGCCATCAATCGCTCTTCGTTCGTCGCGAGAGACTGTTCATTGACGATCCGCTCCGATCCAAATGTGAGCTGATCCTGCAATACAGAATCGGGGAAGGATCGGTTTCCCACGAAATAAACGTGTAATCGCATCCCCGCATTTATCCAGATTCGAATCGATACGCTCTTTTCCTGCTGGTCATACTGAATATCCGGCAACCCGATGGTCACGTCAAAAAACCCCTCGTCGTGATAAAGGCCTCTGAGATCACGCACATCCTGTCGAACGACATCCACATCATACGGCTCCCCAATATGCGCATGAAGCACATCCTGCAGCGTCGCTTCTGCTAAGACAAGATTGCCATGAAAGTGAATATTCCCGATGATCGCTCGACGTCCCTCATCTACACGTATCCTCAAACTCGCTTCCGTGCCACGGTCTTTCCCCAACACATCTATTGTTACCATTGCGTGAAAATACCCGGCCCGACGGTACACGTCCGTCAATTGACGCACAATACGCCTCTCAACTTTTTCTGAAAATAAGCTCCCAATCTCGAACTCCATTTCGTCTCTGATCCGATCAGAGGACATGCCGCGGTTTCCTTCAACGACAATACGGATAATTCGAGTTTGCGGGACAGTGACAACCTTCAGAATCACTCCGACCGCCCCTGAGTGCTCCTCGGTGCGTGTCGAGGCTTGAATCACCACATCTCTCAGTGGACTGGCTCGATAGAGACGATCCACCGCCCGCCGAATACGCTGCGTGGAATAGGCATCACCAACCTTGAGGTCAAAGAGTCGAGCAAAGTCGTGCTCAGAAATCACCGCAGGGATGCTCGTAGATCGATGCTGGATGACGAGGATCGGGAGGCCTTCAAACGTCGGTTGAGACGCCTGAATACCGCACGGAAGAATCAGCGAGAGGAGGAGCCAACCAAGACCACATCCACATCTCTCATGGAAATTCAATTCTATACCTTAGGTCCCCGACAACCCGCCCTTCCTCGTTACGTTCCCCAACGAGGGACAGGTTGTCGGAAACAGGATATTTTAGCCGAATAAGTTGTTCATCCGCCAGCACCGCCGGTGTCGCGAGCAACGCATACAGACGATCAGCCAGTACGCGCTTCTCCACCTCGATCCGATGGCTAAAGAGCGTACGTGCCGCACCCTCACTGGCAAGGCTAGTGACAGCCGAGTCCCGGTGACCACTTCGATGCTTTCGAGCAAATAGCCGATCACGCGTGTTGCCCCCTTCGTCAAGATACGCAAGAATGACGGCTTCCTCGAGAGGTGGATCGGAGGTGAGCGAAATATTGACCTGATCATCGATTCCACTTAAAAACAGGTCCACATCGTAGAGTCGAAGCTGACTCTTGGCATGCACCGTGTACAGTGCCCTGTGATCCTGGTGAGCCACAAAGTCTATTCCGGCATCAAGCACATCAAACTGCCGCTTCCCAATAAACACTGACCCACCACGAGAGCCAACCCGCCCCAAGAATTCCGGCTGTTCAAGAGTCCCTTTCACCAAGAGATCCATATCCAAGGGCAAACGCGCCAGCGGGTTTTCTAAACGCAGGCCTTGGGTTCCCGTTGCGTGAATATCAATCTCCACGGCATGACCAGACCGCGATTGCCGTCGAGACGCCAACAACGGTTTCACGTCGTTCACCAGAAAGTCCTTCACCGTTCTTTGCGCGCCCGATTTAATTCTTATTACGGTGAGGTTGCCGGTGATCTTCTGGAGCGTATTCTTCCCTTCGAAGCGAACATCTCCTTGCACGGTAGCAACCAGGCCTGGTTCAGTCGAATACTGGACGTCGGAAATCTTCGCATTGACCAGAAAATCGTCCAGCATCCACTTGGCAACATTAGCGCTTCCATTCCCTCGAACCAGCCCCTTACCATAACGGCCAGTAAAGGACTGAATATTCACCGTTCCACTATCGATCTGTACATCCATAGCAGAGATGAAGATCGGTTGTTCCGAGAATCGACTGTGCAGCAATAGGTCACGCACTTGATACGTTCCCGTCACTTCTGGCGTATCCCAGTGCTTTGAGATCTTTACATCAAGCGTGCCCACGCCCTGTTTTACGGTGATGTCATCCATTAGAATTTGGGCGAGTTGAGGATTCACATTTCCTGCCAGGATAAGATCATATCGTTCAAATGGAACGACGTGTCCCGTAAGTTCAGCTGAGGTGTTCTCCCCGACAAGCCGCAAATGGTCAATTGCCAAGACCCCTTCGCGAAACATCCCTTCAACCGGCTTCTCGTTTTGCAATTGATGTCCATTGATGCCGGTGTGGACGGTCGGGAAACGGCCTACAACGACGGCGTCATTCCACCGGTCAAGGTTGCCTTCCACTGCCAAGGCCCCTGTGGACGTCCAAGACAATGTGTGTGCAGGGGAAATGAGCTGGTTAACGAACGGAGACGCGTCAAAATTGGAGAATTCGGCAGACGCCGTAAACGGTTTCTCCCCTTCCCAGCCGACCTCCGCGTTCACCTCCACTCCACGATCAAACGATGCAACCAACGTCGAGGCGGAATCACGGGTCTGAATCTCGGCCTGTCCGTTTCCAAAGAGCAGGCGGTCATAACGAAGCTGATGAAATCGTGCGGAGCCATGGATGATCGGTCGGTCGATACTCCCCGACCCCACAAGATGGATATTTGCCTTCCCCGCAAGACCCGGTGCATGTGTTTTGATCCAATTTACCTTCTGAGCGTCGATGCCCAATCCCCGTATCGAGCCGCGAAATGTCCCATCGAAACCGATCCAGCCTTTTCCCTCGAACGCACCACGACCCTGTCGGAGTTGTAAGCGCGTAAAGGTTGCACCGCGTGGATTCAGGACGAACTCAACATCACCTTCGTCAAACCGTTCGCCCAACGCCTGCCCTGCAGGGAATGACAAGGAACCCTTGACTACATAGTTCTGTGCGCCATCCACATGAACAATCATCGTCCCGTTCGCCTGCTCTGGAATCGGAAGCTCCTTATATACCAGAGCGACAACGTCACGCAGCGATCCATTCTGAGCCATGACCGTAAAATCAGCTGACGGCGCCCCTTCTCCATCCGGAAATAGCACCAGTCCTTCGATGTCAAACAGACCTGCTCCTTGACGAAGAATTGCTTTTGCAATATCAAGTCTTCCCCGCTGATACGCAAGCGTTGCCCACGCCGAATCAATAAATCGACCCTTAACCATGAGGTCTTTGATGGCCGCACGGCCACGTATCTCAGGTTCCGGTATCTCCCCGGTGATACTCCCCTTAAAATCAAGTTGACCGGCGAGTGGCTCTGTGTAATTGACCAAGCGTGCGATCTCTCCCACATCGCGCGTTGAGCCTTCGATTGAAAGGTCCAAGACAGCATCCTCGAGACTCCCCGAAAGCTGAAGTGTCCCTGCGAGTCCTTCATATCCCAACACAAGTTGTGTATGCATTGGCTTTTCAATCTGCCACTGCATATTGATATTTCCATGGAGACGCCCACCGAAAAGGTCAGTTGATAGAGCCTTGACGGTGAGATGCCCTTGATCGAGACTATAACGACCTCGCGAATGACCGAGTGCCGTTTCACCAACCCGAAGATTACCTACGCTAAACATCCCACGAGTTCGGACATCTGGCCATGTTCCGACAATCTCGCCCTTGAGATGAACCACACCGTGAAGATCTTCCATTGAAACAGGTATGTTGTTCACAATCTGTAACACACGGAGATCCTCCACTGTGCTACGCACGTCCGCATGAAGCGTCAAGGTCGGGACCTCAGGATCATCAATCCGTCCGTGCAACGCAATGTGTCCGATCGTCCCGCCGACAGAAAACTCTTTGATCTCGAGATGACGCGGATGGAGAACCATTGTGGCTTCAATAGAAACAAAACGCATTGGAGCCTTCGCAATGTCGGCGGACTGAATCTCTGCGGTACCTGTGGTGATATCAAGGTGGAAATTCTTCATGGCAAAATCAGATCGCAGTTGCCCTTCAATCCCTGTCATCTTCCACTGATCGTTCGCGGTCTTATTCGTATGCGTTCCAAGTTCTATATTCAGATCGCTGAATACGACATTGCGTAAGACAACCTCGCGAGGCCAGTACTGACTTAAGAGGAACGGAACACTCAGCGGAGCTGATGGCCCACGGTGCTCTTGTGTATTCCGAAGAGACGCATGCACTCCTTTAATGGTCATTGTCTGGAGAATCAGAGTTTCCGTCAGCAATGACCACGGACTGAACTTCATGGTGATCTCATCAACACGTACCGGTGCGTTGAGCACATCCATGGACGCACCAAACGGAGGAATCGTCACATCCTTCAGCGTTAGACGCGTCGGAACAACCGTTAATTGGACGGTGCTGACGGTGACTTCAGGACCGAGATGGGTACGTAAGGGGGTGATGACGAGGTGTTGGATCCGTTCGGCAAAGAGCCCGCCGGACAACAACAGATTCACAGCCGCCCACAATCCAACACCAAGGGCAAGAAAGACAACGATCCACGATTTCGCTGACATGAGGTATGGTCTCGGCACGCCGTACCGCGTGCATGTGATCAGAATCTATTCAGCGCGAGCCCTACGATTTCAGCTTGGCCCGTTCGACGTACGTAATTCGGATGGTATAGAGCATATCTTTGAGAAGTGAATCTTCTTCCGCCGTAAGATTGCCCTTTGTTTTTTCCTGAAGCAGCGTTAGTATCTCAATGATCTCACTCGCCTGTTGAAGATTCGGCGATGTGGGTTCGTTCCCCTCTTTTGCCTCTCCTCCCAATAACATCAAGGCTGAGGATGCGAGGGAGTAGATGAACGACTGAAACGTCAGTTCACGAGGCGGGGTAGATTTCTTCGTCTCAACTCCTGGAGCTGTATCATTCGTTGGAGGATCAGGTACCTTGTCCTGTATGGGCGGGCTCTCAGGTTGCGGTGTGGTTTCTTCAGGGCCATCATCGTCGTAACGCGCACGCCGATCCTTGACGACGAAACCTTTTTCTTCTTCCTCTTCGGTCGCCATTCCGATCCCTATTATTGCCGTCACAGTGGGCAAAAAGCATGAAAACGCTAGCACAGTACCTGCCCCTTTGCAAGGTTCCAACAACAGTAATCTCGATCACGAAATTGCCCCTTTAGTCACTAATGGCGTTTGAGGTATCATGGCCCCGACGTTGCAGGCGGTCGATCGTTGCCCGTGTTGCAGAAAGGAGCCCGAACGAAACATGAAACATCGGCATCCGTGTGGACAACCAATGCTCCTCCCTTGGTCCCTCGTGGCACTGATTGCCAGTCTGATTTTTCTTGCTGGTTGTGCCACGACCTCTGGTTCTAAAGAAGCACCAACCGAGACGGTCAATGCGCAACCGATCACTGCCACAGACCAACAAGGACATGCTTCGGCGGCACAGGAGGCATTC
>JYMV01030456.1_pt1 | contig 19867 bp, 21 predicted proteins | sample 338911 | NCBI WGS metagenome assembly JYMV01 (sample SAMN03354496, study PRJNA234377) | hydrothermal vent metagenome | biome: Deep sea; feature: Hydrothermal plumes at the Eastern Lau Spreading Center, Western Pacific Ocean; material: Seawater | place: Tonga | collected 2009 | depth 2000 m m
GCAACCCTCATTTGCCGACGCCATCAGATTGGCTGCACCCTCGGTAGTCAGCATCAACTCAACCAGCGTCAATGTAGAATCCATCGAGCGGGAATCCGAAAACCGGCTGATTTTGCTTCTGGGTGAAAAATCGAGCCTCGGCTCCGGTGTCATCGTTGGTGATAGAGGCTTTATTCTCACCAACTTTCATGTCGTAGACACGATGTTCGCATTGTTCGGTGCTTTTGATACCGAGGTAACCCTGAAAGATGGTCGTAGAATAGCTGCAACTGTGGTTGCCTGGGATGAGGCCAACGACCTCGCGGTTCTGCATATCAATATGGATGACCTGTCCCCTATTAAAGTCGGCAATGAACAGGAGCTCGAAGTCGGTGACCTGGTGTTCGCGATCGGTTACCCGAGAAACATTGGCCAGTCCGTATCCCAAGGTATCGTGAGTGCACTAAGCAACTACCCCGACGACTCGTTATCGATTATCCAGACCGATGCCGCAATTAACCCGGGTAATTCTGGTGGCGCGCTTATCAATCGCGATGGCAAATTAATCGGGATCAACTCCTCCATTTTTTCTGAATCCGGAAATTTCGAAGGTATCGGATTCGCTACGCCGGCCAGCATAGCTCTGAGCTCTATGGCGGCGATGGTCGAGCAGGCCATTGAAGGAAACTCCGGCTATCTCGGTGTTATCACTGGCGAGGCATTGAACGCCCAATCCAGTCAACATTTTTTTGGTGTCGATCACATCAGAGGCATGCTGGTGGAGAGCGTCGATGACGGCGGTGCCGCCAAACGCGCCGGGATCAGACCGGGAGATGTAATCACGCGTGTCGAGGACACGCCGGTTATAGACGGACAAAATATCATGGTGGAAGTACGCAACAAGAAACCCGGGGATACCATCACGGTTCAGGTCTATCGCAACGGTCAAACCCTCGATTTCTCTACCATCCTTGGGTTCGGTCAGGCAATTATAATAGAACCCTAGTGAGTCCGTGACGACATCACTACACTAATCCCTATTCCTGGCTCGTCACCCGTCGGCCAGTAACGCCGCTACAAGCTTCAGTCCGGCTTAGATTCCTTAATAGAATCCAAGCGATACTCTGCCGACAGGGCATGGGCATGCAAGTGCTCATTGCGTGCCATTTCAGCCGCAGTACCGGCGAGCTTTGCAGCACCTGCGGCCGAGCAATTAATGATCGAAGTTCTTTTCTGAAAATCATAAACACCCAGCGCCGAGAAAAACCTGGCGGTACCCGATGTGGGCAAAACATGACTGGGGCCGGCACAGTAGTCCCCCAACGCTTCCGCTGAGTAATTGCCAAGAAAAATAGCTCCTGCATGATCGATCCAGGGCAGCACCTTTTCGCTGTCCCCTACGGACAATTCAAGGTGCTCCGGTGCAATCAGGTTGCTCACCGTCGCCGCCGTCTCGAGGTCCGTTGCGAGAATGAAAATACCTCGATTTTGTAAGGACTCACGGATAATAGAGCGTCTTTCCATCTCAGGTAACAGCTTTTCGATACTAGCGAAGACCTGATCCAGAAACTCGGTACTGGTGGCAATCAAGATGGCCTGGGCTTGTTCATCGTGCTCAGCCTGTGAAAATAGATCCATCGCTACCCAATCCGGGTCGGCGCTACCGTCGCAAATAATCGTGAGCTCGGAGGGGCCGGCAATCATGTCGATTCCCACTTCGCCAAATACCAGTTTCTTCGCAACTGTCACGTAAATATTGCCTGGGCCGGTAATCTTGTCTACGCGGGGAATGGACTCGGTGCCGTATGCCAGGGCGGCAATCGCCTGGGCACCGCCTAGGGTAAATAGCCTATCCACGCCGGCCAACGCCGCCGCCGCGAATACTAAATCTGCCTCCGGGCCGTATGCAGTCGGAACCGTAACAATAATTTCTTTTACGCCCGCCACCTTTGCCGGTATCGCCAGCATCAGAACCGATGATGGATAATTAGCCTTGCCACCGGGTACGTACACGCCCACTCTCTCGAGCGCACTTACTTTTTGTCCATAGATGGAGCCATCGGCTTCTTGGTAACGCCAGGACCCCTGTTTTTGTCTTTCATGATAACTGCCGATTCTCTGCGCCGCATGCTCGAGCGCCTGACGTTGCGGATCAGACAAATTTTCCAGTGATGCTAGCATCTGTTCCCGGCTGACAACCAGATCCTGGATTGACGTCGCAGCAAAGTCATCAAATTTGCGGGTGTATTCCAGTACTGCCTGATCGCCCCGGGTACGTACATCCTTAAGGATAGCCGTGACAATTTCCGTAACATCTTCGGCAATCAGCATTTCCCGCTGCAGTGAGCGCTGCAACTGCTGTGTAAATTCCGAATCAGTGACTGAAAGTCGGGTAATTGTTAGTGATTGGCTAGTCATATTTAGTTAAGGAGCCTCTGATTAAAATGCTTCGCGGCGGCGACTGCAGCCGCAGACGGGGCTGATCAGCGGACCTGGTCCGCTTCCACGGCCATCCGCAACTTGCCCAGAATAACCTGAATGATGTCGTTTTTAATCTTCATCGATGCCTTGTTAACAATAATTCGGGAACTAATATTGGCAATCAGTTGCCGCGGCTCGAGTCCATTCGCCGTGAGTGTTTTACCGGTGTCAACAATATCTACGATGCAATCCGCCAGCCCCATTGCGGGTGCTAGTTCCAACGCGCCGTTGAGCTTAATCAGTTCGATTTGCTGGCCCCGTTCGGCAAAATACTTCTTTGCAATATTGGTAAATTTTGTAGCCACCTTGAGTCTGCCTGCGGCGGGTAGAGTCCCGATGGGCTCTGCTGTCATTAATCGACAGGCCGCAATTTTCAGATCTAGAGGTTCATAAAATTCTTCACTGCCGTACTCCAGTAGCAAGTCTTTGCCGACAACTCCGATATCTGCACTGCCGAATTCAACATAAGTAGGTACATCGGAACCGCGGATGACCATCAGGCTTACATCTTCAAGGTTGGTTGCAAAAATCAGTTTACGGCTTTTAGAAATGTTTTCGACGGGCGTGATCCCTGCCCGCTCAAATAGTGGCAGTACTTCGTCCAGAATTCGCCCCTTGGTTAAGGCAATAAGCAGCTCAGATGATTTCATGGTTGCGCGGGAGCCTCTGATTAATATCTTAAGTAGCTGGCGGCGGCGACTCAGGAAGGGATACGACGAATTTGCGCGCCCAAGAGCTGCAACTTTTCTTCGATACATTCATAACCGCGATCAATATGGTAGATACGATCGACCGTAGTCTCATTCTCTGAAACTAAACCAGCAATAATCAGGCTGGCCGATGCCCGTAGATCGGTTGCCATCACCGGGGCCCCCATTAGCGCCTCCACGCCATCGACGATTACGGTGTTGCCCTCTACCCGCATCGATGCACCCATGCGATTCATCTCGTGGACGTGCATGAAGCGATTTTCAAAAACAGTTTCCGTGATGGATCCGGAGCCCAGCGCCACCGAGTTGAGGGCGGTGAATTGTGCTTGCATGTCAGTGGGAAACGCCGGATAGGGAGCCGTCCGCAAGGATACCGCCTTCGGACGCTGCCCATGCATATCCAGTTCAATCCAATTTTCTCCAATTTTTATTTCAGAGCCAGCCTGCTCCAGTTTACTCAGAACTGATTCGAGAATGTCCGGCTGGGTGTCCTTCACCTTGATATGGCCCCGGGTAGCAGCGGCGGCGATGAGATAGGTTCCTGTTTCAATCCGGTCGGGCATCACCGCGTAGGTGCAACCGTGTAATTCATCTACCCCGTTTATTACGATGGTATCGCCACCCTGACCCGAGATATCGGCTCCCATTGCAATCAGACAATTTGCCAGATCTACAACTTCCGGCTCCCTCGCTGCATTCTCGATAATGGTCTGACCCTCAGCTAATGTTGCCGCCATCATCACATTCTCGGTTCCGGTCACGGTAACCAGATCCATAAAGATGTGCGCACCCTTTAATTTACCTTGGACGGAGGCTTTAATATAACCATTTTCGACAGTGATATTGGCACCCATCGCCTGTAGTGCGCTAATGTGCAAGTTCACTGGACGACTGCCGATGGCACAGCCCCCGGGTAAGGCGACTTCAGCCTGTCCGTATCGGGTTAATAATGGCCCCAACACCAGAATAGAGGCGCGCATTGTCTTAACTAATTCGTAGGGTGCGTTGAAATGCTTGATCGAGCTGCTATTGATTTCTACATTTAATTTTTCATCGATGATGGGCTCGACTCCCAGGCAACCCATCAACTCAATCATCGTTGTAATATCATACAGATGCGGCAAATTGCAGACCTTCACGGTGTCGTGAGTCAGCAAGGTAGCGGCGAGGATGGGCAATGCGGAATTCTTTGCCCCAGCAATTCGAATCTCGCCCTTGAGACTGACGCCGCCTTGAATTAATAGCTTTTCCATAGAAAATCCTAGACGGCGTCGCGTTCGGCAGCAGTCATCAAATGCATGGTGATCGCGTGAATCGCTCCACTGGAGATGTGCTCACCGAGGATTTGGTAGATTGTCTGTTGTCTCCTGACGGCATTCAGACCTTCGAACACCTGCCCTGTCGCAGTCACCAGGTACTTGCCATCACCACCTTCGATATCGATTTCGCAGTCAGGCAATGCAACAGTCAACAACTGTCTTATTTGATCAGCTTCCAAGTAATAACTCCGAATTACTTCCAATTATCCAGAACCGAGTCAACATCATTGCCATGCTGAGACATCAATGCTGAAAATTGAGTAAAGTACTGACGACCGAGGTTAATACCGGCCAGGCTGATATTCTTCAATTTCCACTCATCGTTTTCATCGAGAAACATCTGGTATTGCAGCGACAGACTGGTGTCGCCTCGCAATTCCATTCCCACCACGGTATCGGCGCGAGGATCTGCATTCGGGTTGCCCGCTGGCAGGAACATAAGACCTTCACCGTTATAGGAAACCAGTGCGGCACCATAGAAACGGGTCAATGTGGTTTTGAGAATATCTGCAAATCGCTGGGTTTGTGCAACCGAGGCTGAATCGGCATAACGGGACATAACTACCCGAGCGACCGCATTAAAATCAACGAAGGTACTTAACACCCGCTCAATAGCGGAGAAATACTGATCCCGATCACTTAGAAACAAATGCTTCGATTCGGCAACCGACTGCAATAGTGCCTCGACGCCTATTTCAGCCGTTTCCACGGCGGACAGTGCTTGCCCATGCACCAAGCCTGGCAGGACCAGGGCCACGCCCCAGGCTAGTGCAATTTTCTTCAATGATTTCATTTGCTTATCTCTCGGTTATGCCTGCAGTGAAGCTCGTCATCAACGGCGGAAAATAAATCATTTCAAACTATGAGGAAGTAGACCTTTAATGCGGGCTGAACCTTCACAGGGGGCAGCCAGTTTACATCAATTAGGCAGTTCAATAAATTATTACTTGCAAACCACGACAAAGACCCTTCTAATTGTTCGCTTTCTCGCAAGGTCTAAGATTTCATCGCATATGCTCCTCGACACGGTCATTATTGTCCTTGGATTTATCGGGTTGATCTGGGGGGCAGACAAGTTTGTATTCGGGGCATCAGGCTTGGCCCGCAATCTGGGGATCTCCCCCCTGATGATCGGCCTGACAATTGTCGCTTTTGGCACTTCGGCCCCTGAAATTTTCTCGTCGGCAGTTGCAGCCCTGAGCAATACACCGGAGCTTGCCATTGGCAATGCCCTGGGCTCAAACCTTTTCAACATTGGCGTCGCACTCGCGGTAGCTGCAATCATCAGTCCACTAAGACCACCCGAGTCTCTCGTCAAAAAAGAAATTCCGGCATTGCTTCTGGTTACAGTTGTTACTGGAGTCCTGTTCCTCGACCTTTATCTGGGCTATTTCGATGCCCTGGTGCTGATAACAATTACAGCGTTTTTTGGTTACAAACTATTTCGAAAAAGGGCAAGAACCGCAACCGTCACGGTAATGGAAGAATCCAGTCTAACCACGGTCAAGAGCCTACAAGCCTTCGCCTATCTGATCTTGGGACTGGCCTTGCTGGTCTTAAGTGCCGAAGCACTGGTAGCAGCCGCCTCATCGATTGCCGAATCCCTCGGCGTATCGACGGCTATTATCGGACTAACAGTGGTTGCCCTGGGTACCAGCTTACCCGAACTGGCTGCCTCCGTGACCTGTGTCCTTAAAGGTCACCACGATCTCGCTATCGGCAACATTGTTGGATCGAACATTCTAAATTTATTGGTTGTGCTGCCATTCCCCGGCCTTCTCGCTCCCGGACCCGTGGAGTTCGCATTGGTAGCAAGAGACTATAGCTTCGTCTTGATTCTAACCATACTATTAGCATTCTTTTGCTATCGGGCAATAAAAAAAGGCAAGATGATAGGGCGCAAATGTGGTGCAGTGTTCTTGTTAATTTATTGTGTCTGGTTTACGGTAATGTTCCTGCAAGTGTAATCAGCCATTAGCAACGACCACTTTTCTACTTTAGGGCTAAATTCTCTTGCGCAGGGGATCCAAACGGAAATCATGACCAGCAACAGCACTCACGCAGCCAGCGCTATCCGAACCATCGAAATTGAGAAAAATGCGGTGGCAGAACTACTGCAGCGCATAGATGCGGGTTTCGACGCTGCCTGCGAATTGATTCTTCTCTGCAAGGGCCGTGTCGTAGTCACCGGCATGGGAAAATCCGGACACATTGGGAAAAAGATTGCGGCGACCCTAGCCAGCACCGGCACACCGGCAATGTACGTGCATCCGGCAGAGGCAAGTCATGGGGATATCGGCATGATTACCGGGCTCGACGTGGTCCTGGCTATATCGAATTCCGGCGCTACCCGGGAATTAATCACATTACTACCAATATTAAAGAGGAAAAACATACCCCTCATCAGCCTTACCGGCGACCCCGATTCCGAACTTGCAACCGTTGCCGATGCAAATCTGGACGCCTCGGTGGCAGAGGAAGCTTGTCCACTGGGCCTGGCCCCAACATCCAGCACAACGGCGGCACTGGTGTTCGGAGACGCGCTGGCGATGGCTCTACTGGAGGCAAGAGGATTTACCCGGGACGATTTTGCTATATCGCACCCAGGCGGCAAACTCGGACGGCGTTTGTTGGTTAGAGTAAAGGATGTCATGCACGCTGGAGTTGGCATCCCCAGCGTTAGTGTTGGCACTCCTCTGGGCGAGGCTCTGCTGGAAATGAGCTCGAAGGGCTTCGGCCTGACCACCGTGGTTGGCGACAATCAAAAGCTGGTAGGTGTGTTTACCGACGGCGACCTGCGACGAACCCTGGATTCTGGAAGTAATATTCAAAATACGCTGATCGAAGACGTGATGTCCTCTAGCTACAAATCCATCTCGTCCGGCGCCCTGGCTGCCGAAGCAGCGAGACTCATGCAAGATTCAAATGTCTATGTACTCATCGTCAAGGACGACTGCGATACGATCACCGGCATCATTAAAATGCATGACTTGCTTCAGGCGAACGTAGTTTAAGGCATGCTATGAAATTGAACAAAGACCTGGACTCGCTTACTGCTACAGCAAAGCAAATCAGATTGCTGCTCATGGACGTAGATGGAGTTCTCACCGACGGTCGATTGTATTTTGCCAACTCCGGCGAAGAAATCAAAGCCTTTCATTCCCTCGATGGCCACGGCATCAAAATGCTGATCAGTGTCGGAATCAATGTTGGAATTATTTCCGGGCGCAGCTCTGCTTTACTGGAAAAACGAGCGGGTGATCTGGGCATCGAACTACTCTATCAAGGCCGTGAAGACAAATTACAGGCGCTGGAAGAAATCATGGCAGCGACTGAACTCGAAAGCGGTCAGATTTGCTATGTCGGTGATGACCTGCCCGACTTGCCAGTACTCAAAGCCGTTGGCCTCGGTTTCTCCGTGCCCCAGGGACACCCGGATATTACCGCTGCAGCCGACGCCGTCACCGAAAATGCTGGCGGTATGGGTGCGGTACGGGAGATCACTGATTTTCTCCTGAAATCACAGAATAAGTACGCATCGTTTCTCTTATCCTGATGGCTGCTGCCGCTTTTGATAGAGAGTTTCCCCGGCTGCCCAGACCGAGGCAAAATAGTAAATTCATGATAAGCTGTTACTGACAGATTATCTGACATACAAAGACCAGACACAGAATATGCAACGCCTCTCCTTGCTTCTTATTCCAGCAGTGATTGCCATTGCCCTGTTCCTCGGCTTCGAGTCCACTAACACCCGGGATGAATCGGATCTCGAGATCACGCGCCTGAATTACGACGCCTACTCAGAGGGTATTAATTCGGTACTCTACGATGAATCCGGCAACATCAGTTATACACTGCAGGCAAGCCGCCAGGTTCACTTCAGCAATGATGTCACGGAAATTGAATCTCCGTTCATCAGACTGTTTCAGGAAGGAAAGTCCCCCTGGAAACTGATTGCCAATTCCGGCAGAATCTCAGCCAGTTCGGCCGGTCCAGATGGCGCCAGGCAACTAATTGATTTGATAGGAAATGTTGAAGTTCATAATCTGGATGAATTCGGTAACAGCCTGGTAATTTCAACAGAATTCCTGAGCATTGACCTCGATTCGAATTCCCTGGAAACAGAAGAAGCCGTAAAAGTGGTAACGGATAACACCGAACAAACGTCTATTGGGATGTACGCTGATTTGAACCAGAAAACAATCTTGCTCATAAAGGACATACGAGGGAACTATGAGCCTCCACAGCAATAACACCGGCGCTATTGCCATTTTTAGTTTATGCGGATTAATTTCGATGTCGGCATTCGCACTGGAGTCAGACAAGGATCAGGATGTTGCATACACTGCCGACGGCGACCTCAAGATGATGACTGAAGATAACCGCCGCGTCGTAACTATGAATAATAATGTAAAGGTGACACAAGGCAGCTTGCAGATTACCGGTGATATGGCAATTTTCGAATACGACCTTACTAGCAAAGCATTATTGAAGGTGACCGTAAACGGCAGTCCTGCCCGCTATCAACAGCAGTTGGATGAGGAAGGTGATCTCGTTCAGGGCGACAGTGAAACCATACATTACAGTACCAACCTAGAAACTATTATTGAGTTTATCGGTGACGCTAATCTTCGCCAACCCGGAACCACCACGAGTTGTGTAGCGATCAAGTATTTTGCCGATACCGAACTCTTCGAAACCACGGGTCCATGCAGCGGTATATTAAGTAGTCAGTCTAATTAATGGATACTCTGCTCGCATCACACCTCGCTAAAAGCTTTAAAGGCCGTCAAGTGGTCCGCGATATCTCTCTCAGTATCAGGCAGGGTGAGATCGTTGGCTTATTAGGTCCAAATGGCGCCGGCAAGACCACCTGCTTCTACATGATTGTGGGCCTGATACGGGCAGACGGCGGGGAGGTTCACTGCGGCAAACAGAATCTGACAAAGATGGCGATACATCAAAGGGCAAATTGCGGTCTATCCTATTTGCCCCAGGACTCATCTATCTTTCGCACGCTCAGTGTCGAAGACAATATTCTCGCCATATTGGAGACCCGCAGCGACCTCAGTGGGGAACAAAGACGGAATAAATTGGAAGCTCTGCTGGCCGAATTCAATATCGCCCACTTACGCAAAAACAAGGGAATGAGCCTCTCGGGAGGAGAGAGGCGCCGCACAGAAATCGCCCGCACCCTCGCCACAGACCCCAAATTCATTTTACTGGATGAACCATTCGCGGGAGTCGACCCCATCTCCGTTAGTGAAATCAAAAAAATCATTCAGCATCTCAAATCGCGGGACATAGGCATACTTTTGACCGATCACAATGTCAGGGAAACACTTGACATCTGCGAGAAGGCGTACATCGTCAGCGAAGGTCAGATAATCGCAGAAGGTGATGCCGAGGCTATATTGAATAACGAGAAAGTTCGCGAAGTCTACCTCGGGGATCAATTCCAAATTTAGCCCGAGCGGGCCCTGATCGGAATTCGTTTTGACACCTTATCTCTTTGATTATAAGCGAATTTTATTCAACTCAATCGGCAATTAAAAGACGCTGCAAACAAGGCACGAAACTTGTTATAATTCCGCCTTCACTGACCTGAATCATGTCCATCATTCGTCACTCGAATTGGCCTACTCGGATAGGCTGTTATTAAAGAAGTATTTTAATGAAACTCTCGCTTCAGCTAAAGCTCGGTCAACAACTGACCATGACTCCACAGCTGCAGCAAGCTATCCGTCTCCTGCAGCTCTCAACACTGGACCTGCATCAGGAAATCCACCAGGCTCTCGAGTCGAATCCAATGCTGGAATTGATCGAAGGCAGTGACGAGGAGGAAGCAGCCCACAATTCCGACTTTGAAAACAATGGTGCTGACAAGAATTCTGAATCGACCCCCGCGCAGCTGCAGGAGAATGCTTCAGCAGATAGTGACCCGTCGGACTGGCGGGAGCAAATACCCGATGAATTGGCGGTAGATAGTAGCTGGGAAGACATCTACCCGACTTCGTATTCGTCTGCCACATCCTTCGATACTGACTCGATGGATTTCGAATCTCACAACACTGTAGTCGATACCTTGCAGGACCATTTGCTCTGGCAACTCAACCTCACCCCCATGTCGGATTCAGACAGATCTATTGCCCTCGCTCTTATCGATGCCATAGATGTAAATGGAATGTTAACTGTCGATATTGAATCCATTCACTCTGGCTTCTATCCCGATGCCGAAATTGAACTGGATGAAGTGCTCACGGTATTGCATCGAATTCAACAGTTCGACCCGGTCGGTGTCGGCTACAGGGACTTGGCAGAATGCCTGCTGATTCAATTAAACCAATTCGAGGAATCTCAAGAGACGACCGCCGTCCGCAATGCCAGGTTAATCGTAAGCGAGCATATCGCTCTGTTGGGAAATAGAGATTATGCACAATTGATGCGGCGCACCAGGCTTAAGGAAGCGGATCTGCGGGAAGCGATTAAAATCATCGAAAGCCTCGATCCGCACCCGGGCGCCAATATCTCCCCTCCGGCCACTAGCTACATCGTCCCCGACGTAATCGTCAGCAAACAGGCTGACATCGGTAAGTGGAAAATCGAACTAAACCCAGATACAACGCCCAAGATAAGAATAAATGACAGTTACGCCTCGCTGGTAAAACGCGCCGATTCCAGCGCTGAAAACAATTATTTAAAAGACAACCTCCAGGAAGCCCGTTGGTTTATAAAGAGTTTACAGAGTCGAAACGAAACCTTGATGAAAGTTTCGACGCGAATTGTGGAACACCAGAGAGGATTTCTGGAATATGGAGAGGAGGCAATGAAGCCTCTGGTGCTGCGCGACATTGCCGAAGCGGTAGGCATGCATGAATCGACTATCTCCCGTGTGACTACGCAGAAATATATGCATACGCCGCGTGGAATATTCGAGCTGAAGTACTTCTTCTCCAGCCATGTGTCTACAAAAGGCGGGGGCGAATGTTCATCCACGGCAATTCGGGCAATTATCAAGAAGTTCATAGCCGCCGAAAATGCGCGAAGACCTCTGAGCGACAGTAAGATAACCAAGTTGCTCGACGAAAAAGGTATTAATGTAGCCAGGCGCACCATAGCCAAATATCGGGAATCCCTCTCCATACCTCCCTCAAATGAGCGCAAACGCTTGATAGATTGAAGGAAGTTTGATCCCATGCCTACAAAATCTGATCACAGCAAGCGGATAACAGCCCGACTGACGGGAGGCTCCGTTTAAATGCAATTGGAACAAATTCTATCCCCCGCGAGCTGCCGCTGCGACTTGCCCGGCGCCAACAAGAAGCGCATTTTAAAGACCGCCAGCGAATTAGTAGCTGCAAACTTAGGCGAGCTAGCAACGGATAATATATTCGACGCACTGATGGCTAGAGAACAACTGGGAAGCACTGGTCTGGGTAGTGGAATTGCAATTCCACACTGCCGCGTAGCTCAATGCCAGGATATACTCGGCGCTTTGATCACACTCGAAACCGCCATAGATTTCGATTCTCTGGACGGGAAACCTGTCGACATTTTATTTGTACTTATCGTACCGGAATTGCAACATGACGAACACATTAAGACGCTCGCCGGCCTTGCCGAATTATTCAATGATGAAGACTTTTGCGAAGCATTAAGACATACTCACGACAGTGAAAAATTATATAAACTAGTCATTAACTACTAAACCATTATCGATAGAGCAGTTGCCCGCTTACACAATCTGTGGATTGAGAAATTTATAGTCCCGGGCGTACAATGCGGATTCGAGTAAAAACCAGATGAAGCTCACTATAATTAGTGGCAGATCCGGCTCCGGAAAAAGCACCGTGCTTCATGTCCTTGAAGATCGTGGTTATTACTGCATCGATAATTTGCCCGCCAGTTTGCTGTCTTCCCTTGCCAGTAGAATATCCTCCGATGCCACCGGCATACCAAATGTCGCCGTCAGTATTGATGCCAGGAATATTTCGGCAGATCTCGATAAGTTTCCTCGTATAATCAATGAGTTAAAGAATAAATCCCTGCCGACAGAAATTGTATTCCTGGATGCAAATAGCCAGACTCTGCTGAAACGATTCAGCGAAAGCCGACGCAAACATCCGCTTTCTTCTGAAGCCATAGGTCTGAAAGAAGCCATCGATAAAGAATCTGAATTATTGGAAGCAATCTCTATAATGGCGAGTTTGTCTATAGATACCAGTAACATGTCACTACACCAGTTACGCGACACCGTAAAGAATCGCTTATTAGATGATCAACAAACTACGCTGGCCTTGCTGTTTCAGTCCTTTGGTTTCAAAAATGGGCTACCTGTCGATGCCGATATTGTCTATGATGTGAGGTGCCTGCCGAATCCTTACTGGGACAATTCATTACGCTCTCTCACCGGTCTGGATGACGCAGTCGTTGGCTTTCTTGATTCCCAGGAGGAAGTGCAGGAGATGTGCAGTGACATAGAAAACTTCCTGCAGAAATGGATACCGAGCTTCGAGAGTAACAATCGGAGCTATATTACCGTGGCCCTGGGCTGCACCGGAGGGCAACATCGTTCGGTCTACATGTGTGAAAAACTCGGAGAAATATTCTCCACTCAGGGCAGCAACGTACAGGTGCGACACCGGGAACTCGATCAATAGGCTATTCATGCTTACGGCGAAGATAACCATAATTAACAAGGCCGGCTTACATGCCAGAGCCGCGTCCAAACTGGTAGAGCTAAGCTCTTCCTTTGCCAGTGATATACAAGTCGGTCACAACAAGATGGTCGATGGCAAGAGTATTCTCTCCCTGATGATGCTAGCGGCGGTAAAAGGCACCGAGCTTAATATTAGCGTCGATGGTACCGACGAGGAACAGGCTCTGAAGTCCATTATCGCATTGGTAGATGATTGCTTCGGCGAATCCGAATAATTCCACGCCCCCCGACCTGGCCCACCGTTACCTCGACCTCGGCACTGGCCCTGGTCGGACAAAGTTTCTCTTCGCCGTAAAATGACGGTAGAATTGCGCCAGCCCAGTAAAATCGGATATCTCAGGGAGTCTGCTAATCCTGTCAGGATTACATTACTGGGCTAGCTTCAACCGTGTAGGCCTACCTTTGGTTCAGGAATTCGACAGCATGCCCTATGTTAAGGAAGCCCAACTTCAAATAGATCGCGTACTTGAGCTCAATCAAGCGATCGACAGTGGGTCATTGCATCAGGTGCGGCAGATGATCAAGACGCTACCAACTGCCGGCATCGCTCATCTCCTCGAATCTTCACCTCCGAAAACCAGAACTGTGCTCTGGCAGCTAATAGATAAAGAGGCCAAAGGTGAAGTCATTCAATATCTGAATGAAGACCTACAGGGTGAATTTCTTAGCGAACTCAATGCCGAACAGGTAGTGGAACTCACCGAGGGTCTGGAAACCGACGATCTGGCGGATATTCTGCAGCAGCTACCCCAGCAAGTTGCCACCGAGGTACTGCAAGCGATGGATCAGCAGGATCGTCAACGGGTGGAGTCAATACTGTCCTACGATGAAGACACCGCCGGCGGCCTGATGAATACCGACACCATCACGGTGCGACCGCGACATACCGTCGAGTTAGTGCTTCGATACTTGCGGCGCCACGATTCGATTCCGGAGATGACTGATAATATCCACGTGGTCAATCGAGATGATGAATTTCTGGGAATATTGCCCCTGCGTGAATTACTCGTGTCCGATCCCAATGTTTCCGTACGTAAAGTGATGCGTAGTGATATAGAAGCGATCCCCGTCGATATGGAAGCCACCCAGGTGGCGCAACTGTTTGAACAACATGACTGGGTATCTGCGCCGGTAGTCGATGCCAATGGAAAACTGCTAGGCCGTATCACCATCGACGACATCGTGGATGTTATCCGTGACAGCGGGGAACACTCCCTGATGAGTATGGCAGGCCTGGACGAAGAAGATGACACCTTCGCGCCGGTGGTGAAAACCGCGCGACGCCGGGCACTGTGGTTGGGTGTCAACCTGATGACGGCGATAGTGGCTTCGTTGGTCATTTATATGTTTCAGGATACCCTCGATCAGGTGGTTTACCTGGCCGTGTTGATGCCTATTGTCGCCAATATGGGCGGGGTTGCCGGCACCCAGACTCTCACGCTGGTGATCAGGAGCCTGGCACTCGGTCATCTAAGCCCCGCCAATAGTCGCTGGTTGCTCACCAGGGAATTGGGGGTCGCCGTCTTGAATGGCGCGGTGTGGGCTCTGGTAATCTCAGCCCTCACCTTCGCCTGGTATCGAGATTTGCTACTAAGCTACATTATCGCCGCGGCGATGATGATCAATCTCGTTATCGCCGCGCTGGCCGGTGCTTACTTGCCACTCTTCCTCAAACGAATGAAAATTGATCCGGCTCTGGCAGGCTCGGTCGCACTCACTACGGTAACCGACTCCGTAGGGTTCTTCGCCTTTCTGGGCCTGGCACAACTCTTTTACCTGCAATGAGTGACGCCATAGAGACAGATCTCGTCAGTAAGACTAAACGCAAGCAGCAAGCGCTGGCATTGCAAAACCTCGGAGAAGAACTGACTCGCTTCAAGCCGACGCAATTACAGGCACTGCCCCCAAAGCTTGTCACCGCCATTACCGAATTCAATCGTTTGCCTAATAGCCACGGTGCGCGCAGACGCCAGCTACAGTTCATCGGCAAGCTGATGCGCGAGCTTGACCACGATGAGATTATCCTCGCCATAGCGCGTCTAAAAACGCAAGGTTTAGCCGACTCACGACAGCAACAGCAGCCGACGCCATCTCAAGGTTCCGAATGGTGCGCGAGGATATTGTCGGGAGAGGACGCTGAAATCAACGCGTTGCTGCAAGCGCGTCCCGAACTGGAAAGACAACAACTCCGACAACTTCAGCGGGATCACAGGCGCGCCGATGCTCGCAAACGTGCCAGCATTGAAGAAAAACTTGAAGACTATTTACGCTCCTTCGCACCACCATAATCCACGGCAAAGAGATTGGCTACCTGTGCTTAGGTCGACCTCCGTGGGCCGTCATGGCGCGCCGGTCACGCCTGGATTCTGCCCTTAGCACCCGCTATACGGTATCTGGATTAAGTGATACCATCTTTTCGCGTCAATTCGACGGAATCAAGCTGCAGCACTGTGGGCTGATAAATCAAGAATAAGAAGAGGTACGCAATGTCTGATAACAGCGCCCAAAACTACTGGAAAGCCAATATAAAAATTGTACTCTCATTGCTGAGCATCTGGTTTTTCATCTCCTTTGGTTGCGGAATACTGTTCGTGGATGCTCTCGATAATATTCGATTCGGCGGTTTCAAATTGGGGTTCTGGATTGCCCAACAGGGTTCAATATTTGTCTTCGTCGGGCTCATATTCGTTTACATTCATCTTATGGACAAACTGGATGACAAGTTCAAACTGGAATCTTCCAATGCCAGCGACACCGATACTGGAGGGGATTCAGAATGAGCGTACAAATTTGGACATATGCGTTTGTCTTCCTTACATTCGGGCTTTATATCGGCATCGCTATCTGGTCTCGAGCCAGTTCCACCAAAGAATTCTACGTAGCAGGCGGCAATGTGCCGCCGTTGGCTAATGGTATGGCCACAGCTGCGGACTGGATGTCCGCCGCTTCATTCATCTCGATGGCTGGCCTTATTGCCTTCCTTGGCCGAGATGGGGCATTTTATCTGATGGGCTGGACCGGAGGCTACGTACTGCTTGCCCTGCTATTGGCACCCTATTTACGCAAGTTCGGAAAATTCACAGTGCCCGATTTTATCGGTGATCGCTATTACTCCAGGACAGCCAGATTAATTGCGGTTTTTTGCGCCATAGTCATATCTTTTGTCTACGTCTGCGGGCAGATGCAGGGTGCCGGAATCGTTTTCTCCAGATTTCTCGAAGTAGATATAACGATCGGTGTAATAATCGGCATGGCAATAGTATTCTTCTACGCCGTGATGGGAGGAATGAAGGGGATCACCTATACTCAGGTCGCTCATTCATGGTGCCGGCCATTTTCATTTCCATCCTGATGACGGGTCAGTTTATCCCGCAAATAGGATTTGGCTCTGAGTTGCTCGATGGCAGCGGCTTTTTACTCGACCGGCTCGATGGCCTCAGCCAGGAATTAGGCTTCCCCACCTATACCGATGGTCACCGTAGCACCCAGGATGTGTTTTTTATCACCGCAGCCTTGATGTTTGGAACCGCTGGCCTGCCCCATGTAATCATCCGGTTTTTTACCGTGCCCAATGTCAGGGACGCCCGAAAATCGGCTGGCTATGCACTTGTTTTCATCGCCATTCTCTATACTACCGCCCCAGCTGTTTCGGCGTTCGCAAAAACAAATCTGATCAACACCGTTAACAACATCGAATATACCGCCGTCCCCGAGTGGTTCACGAAATGGGAAACCACCAATCTCATCGTCTTCGATGACAAGAATGGTGACGGTAGAATCCAGTACGTCGGGGACCCGGAAATTAATGAGCTGCAGGTGAACCGCGACATCATGGTGCTGGCGAATCCCGAGATCGCGGGACTACCCAATTGGGTTGTGGCGCTGGTGGCCGCAGGCGCCCTGGCCGCGGCCCTGTCTACGGCAGCTGGATTGCTTTTAGTGATTTCCACATCCGTAGCCCACGACTTTCTCAAGCGCAGCTTCATACCGGGGATAACGGAGAAGCAGGAATTGCGCTACGCCCGAATTTCAATTTTCGTCGCCGTGTTAGTCGCCGGCTATTTCGGTATTAACCCCCCTGCCTATGTTGCTCAGGTGGTGGCATTTGCCTTTGGCCTGGCCGCGGCGTCCTTCTTCCCAGCTATCGTAATGGGAATCTTCTATAAGAGGATGAACAGAGAGGGTGCGATCGCCGGCATGCTTGCGGGTTTTGGATTTACCGCGATGTATATCATTTATTTCCGATTTATCAATCCAGCTGCAGACAACGCTGAAAATTGGTGGTTTGGTATTTCTCCGGAAGGAATCGGCTCACTGGGAACCATGGCAAATCTCGCCGTTGCCTACACTGTGGCAAAATTTACCCCGGCACCACCACTGGAAGTACAGAAAATTGTAGAAGATATTAGATTGCCTAGCGAAACCTGGCAGCGCTGAATAATGCAGTGATGCCTCAGGTCTGGTGCTTGCCGTGATCGGTTTTCTCCCAATATTGCTTCACCGTCTGTTTCATTTCCCGGTGCATGAACAATATCCCAATCAAGTTAGGCACGGTCATTAACACAATGGTAATCAAGGCAAGATTCCAGATGATAGTTGTGTCCGCCAGGGCAGCATAGAAAAACCCGAGAACATAGACTATCTTGTAGGGAAGTACGGATTTTGGGCCCAGTAAATAGGTCATGGCCCGGTCTCCATAGTAAGACCAGGCAATCGCGGTTGAGAAAGCAAACAACATCAAGCCTATTGCGACTATATATTTTCCGTACTCACCGAACAGTCCCCTGGTGAACGCCATGGTCGTGAGCGGTACGGAATGCAACAATGACTCTCCGTTAACCACCACACTAGTATCTTCCAGTCTGCCATCGACCACTACCAGTGCGCCAGTTATGGTCTCTCCATCTCTCGAATAAATTACATTCTCGGCGAAGGAGCGAGAATTGAGAAGCGTGAAATCGTTGCCGTCCACGACTTCTCCTGCCACCAGGTTAATCTGCCCGGAAAAACTGTCTGCATCGGATTCATCGCCATTGAGAAAGGCGAATAACTCCTGTACATCCATAGAATTTGATTCTTCGTAACTGCCAGCAACAAAAGTCATGTCGGCCCGTTGAAACTCATTCTCGAATTTTTCCATCCACACACCAGATGAAAGAATCACCAGTCCGGTGACGGTGCAGATGACAATGGTGTCGATGAACGGCTCCAATATCGAGACCATGCCCTCGTCAGCAGCTTCGTCGGTACGGGCCGCTGCGTGAGCGATGGGGGCAGAGCCCTGGCCAGCTTCGTTCGAATACAGGCCGCGATTGACGCCACGGTCGAAGGCATAGGCGAAGGTTGCACCCAGAAATCCCCCCACGGCCGCAGAACCGGTGAAGGCACCGCTGAATATGGAGACGAAGGATGGAATAATATTGGTGATATTCGGAATGATGACCGCAGCCGCGCCGATCAGATAAATAAGCGCCATGCTTGGCACAATTGCGGCTGCAACCTTCGCGATGCGGGTAATACCACCGATAATTACCAGCGCCAGGCACACCGAAAGCACACTCGCCGTAATCAATGGGTCGAGAGCGAATGTACTCTCCAGCCCCGCAGCGATGCTATTTATCTGCGGCAGATTACCAGTACCGAAGGAACTCAACACCGTCGCCATGGCGAAGATAATCGCCAGCCATTTTGCATTCAATCCCTTCTCCATATAATACATGGGCCCGCCGGCCATGGTACCGTCCGGGGTTTGGGTGCGATATTTATGGGAGAGTGTCACCTCCACAAATTTGCTGGTCATACCGAAAAACGCCGTCATCCACATCCAGAACAGGGCGGCGGGGCCTCCCAGGTGCAAGGCCAGGGCCACACCGCCGATATTACCGGTGCCAACGGTACCGGACAGCGCCGTGGCCAAAGCCTGGAAATGGGTTGTGTCTCCCGGCGCACCCTCCTTGTCAAACTTTCCCGTGGTGACTTTAATTGCATGCTTGAAATATCGTATCTGGGGAAATCCGAGGTAGATCGTGAAGAAGATACCGACCGAAAGCAGCAAGGTGGGAAACCAGATTGCACTGCCTAGATAACCGTCCACGAAAATTAAGAAGTCATTAACTGCGTCCAATGTGATATCCCATTTGATTTGTGTTATGTGTCGGTGGCCATGCTGCCGGACTAAGACGGAAAGGAACTAGGGAGCCTCTAATCATCGCTTATGGTTACGTTTGGCGCCGTGACCCTGGATTCTTCGAGCGCGTTGACATGCGCCACCACCTCGGTTGCCAGGTCCAGGTATGCCAGTGCCGCTCTGTGGCCGGCATCCGATGCTACCACAGGATTACCGCTGTCGGTGGTCTCTCTGATTACTATGTCCAGTGGCAAGCGACCAATGACATCGACGCCATATTCCCTCGACAGCAACTCACCACCGCCGCTGCCGAAAATAGCTTCCTCATGACCACATGCGCTGCAGATATGCAGGCTCATATTTTCCACAACCCCCAGAATAGGAACGCCGACTTTATTGAACATTTCGATACCCTTGCGGGCATCGAGCAGGGCCACGTCCTGTGGTGTGGTGACGATCACAGCGCCACTGACACTCACCGATTGCGCCAGACTGAGCTGAATGTCTCCGGTGCCCGGCGGCATGTCGATCA
>JYMV01014840.1_pt1 | contig 19862 bp, 19 predicted proteins | sample 338911 | NCBI WGS metagenome assembly JYMV01 (sample SAMN03354496, study PRJNA234377) | hydrothermal vent metagenome | biome: Deep sea; feature: Hydrothermal plumes at the Eastern Lau Spreading Center, Western Pacific Ocean; material: Seawater | place: Tonga | collected 2009 | depth 2000 m m
ATTGGGGCCACTATGACATCCTTCTGAGTGCTCGCCATGTGGCGAACGCCAGCTATCAACTACAATCCGGCCGAAGGACAGCGAGCGATTCGTCAAATGCAGATTGAGTGGACAGACGCTCATGGCGAGGCTGAAGTCCCCGACGAATTGAGAGAGGGGCTTGACAAGCGCGCCTTTCACCTGCTCAGAGCGAATCAGGTTGAGTGGTTGGCTTGGCTGGATAACGAGGATTTTTGGAAGCCGGGTTGGCGACTTGAGCCACGGGTTCACGACGATGAGTCCTGACAGTCGATTTCATGACCGCGGGGTACTCGGCGGATTCATGATTGGTTGGGTCCTGCTACTCGCGGCCACCGGCGCAATCCTCCTCCACCTGAGCAAAGACCAGCCGTTTCCGGAAATCTCTCGAACTCACGGCTTGTTGCAACTAGTTCTTGCGGGCTTGATGCTTATCGCAGTCAACTCCCCTCGCCAGTTCGACCAAGCGGCCGTCGGTGCCCTCTTCATAACAGTCATGGGAGGATTGCAGTTGATAGCTGGCGTTCGCCACATGGCGAGCACTCAGAAGGATGTCATAGTGGCCCCAATGGCGGGAATTCTACTCTGTTTTGGTGCGGTGGCGATGCTCGTCGATGACTGGTTGGTCTACTCCGGAACTGAACAGGTCGCCGCCTTCGCGCTCGCCTCATTGCTCGTCCTTGTCGAAATCTACCTCTTCTTCCGTGGCATGATCGTAGGCACCACCGCGAGGATGTGGTCGGCAGCAGGGCTTAGACAGTGTGAGAGAGAACTCCTGAGGGGGCCGCGCGGAGCCATCTCCTGCTTTGAACGGGCGTGGGATATGGATGAGCAATACATCAATGCGATGAGTCACGCCGCATTGGTGCGAATCCATCGCTCACTCAACGACCCTAAATCTGCGGATTTCCACCATGAGAGGTTACAGCGCCTCGGGGGAGAGTCCGGGGTCGATGAAACTTGGCTGAAAGCGGTCGACAGGACGCTTAGAAGAGTCTCCACGGCCACTTCTGAAGAGTGAGCGCTTCTGCCCTAAAAAGCGGGGGTTTCCCGGGCTTATCTCGCGGGGGTTCAAATATCCCGGATTACAAATTTATACTGAAAATAGATGATGCTCGGAAGGAATAAACGCGCAGTGCAGTGGTCTTGGGGGCTTGTGCTCGCTTGGTTCAGTGCCAGTCTGCTCTCTCAAGCGGCCTACATCGGAAAATATGGCACTCCCTACGACGGCACGATGCTGCTCGAATCTTTGGGGCAATGGTCCTGGCTTCTATTCATCATTGAAGGGGTGATTTGGTTGATAGTCGGCAACCTCGTCTACCATAAATTCATGAATGTGAGAGAATCCAAGGCTTCCATCTCCTGAGAACCGTTACCTGATTCACCTACCCTGACCCGGTCGAAAAACGCACTCATGCGGTGTCCGAACCGAACTTACGCCCCGCCGGGATGACACCATTCCTCGACCCCCGCGCTTAATACGAAAAACCACGACCCACCTTTCGGGGATTCTATGGTTCGCATCACCAAGGTTCACACCGGTGTGGGAGATGGCGGGAGAACCCGTCATCTGGATGGAAGCGAGGTTTCCAAAGGGGATGCTCGGCTCGAAGTGGTGGGCACAATTGACGAACTCAATACCGTGGTGGGAATAGTCCGTATGGAAATCGAGCGGTTACCCATCAAGAGTGAGGACGGGGGGCCACGGGCGACGGTCATCAAGGTGCAGAGTATGACAGATAGGAAACTGGCGAGGGTTCAGCAGGAGCTATTCGACCTCGGAGCAGAATGCTCCACCCTGCCCGACGCCGTCCCCGAAGGGATGCAACTGCTACCCGACGGCGCCTCAGAGAGACTCATCGGTGAGATGGATGAATGGCTCGAAGAGTGTGAGCCGCTCACCTCCTTCATCCTACCAACCGGAAGTCCAGCGGTGGCCAATCTGCATCTGGCTAGGGTTGTGGCGCGCAGGGCTGAGAGGAGACTTGCCACATTGCGTGATGTCGAAGGTGATTCGGCGGTGCGAGCCGTGGCTCTCTCTTACCTGAATAGGGTGTCTGACTGGTTCTTCGTTCTGTCACGCTGGATCACCGGCCAACTCGGAGAAGAGGAAACTCTCTGGGAACCGATTGGCAGGCGGGAGCCGAACTGATTTGGTGAGGTCACACCGCGTTGTGAAATTCCCTTGCCGCTGCCAACACCGCGCGAGAGTTTTCGAAAGTGAGTTGCTCGGCCGCATCATCCCACGAAAGCCAGAGAAAGCCGACATGCTCGTGTGAGAGATTGATAATCATCTCGTTGGTCTCAGCGAGGAACCAGTGAACCTGTTTGTGGACAACCGTTCCCTTGCGAGAGAATTCGTATTGAGTCCTCATCTTGAAACCCGTTGAAATGGTCGCTTTGGATATCCCGGTCTCCTCCTCCAACTCCCTCAACGCGGTCGCCTCGTGCGAGCCATCCGACTCCTCAAGATGGCCTTTCACGAAATCCCAGTGACCCTTTGGATATTGCAGTAGCAAGATGGAGTCATAGTTCAACAAGACAAGTCCGCAAGAGGTCTCCATACATGCGGTGATGCGGGTGTCCGCCATATCGGTTGCGCGAATCACCTGTGACTGTATGCGCTACGGCTATGGGGGGTATGCATCGAGGCGCTCTCCATGCCTGCACGCGACCTGCTCGCCAAACTCGACATCAGGCGCATCGTCACCGACGGCGACATGGACGGCCTAATGGCCGCAGCAGTACTCCGGCACGGTTGGCCAGAAGCCGAAGTCATCTTCTCTCATCCTGCCGAAATTCGCAGCGGCTACCTTGATTCTCTCATCGATGAACATACCGCAATCTGCGACCTGCCGTTCCACCCGGCGTGCGGGCTCTACATCGATCACCACGCGACTAACAAGCCGACTGAGGAGCAGAGGGAGGTGTTTGAGGCACGGGGAGGCAATGTGCATTGGATGGAGGCGGATTCCGCGGCGCGGGTGGCGTTTGAGTTGTTTCGGCCCATTTTCGACCTTGGCGCGTTGGCCCCTCTAATGGACATGGTCGACCGCTTGGACAGCGGCAGAATCAGCCATGAGGAGTTCCTCTCCGACCACCCGGTGATTTGGATATCCCGTACCGTCTCTGCCTCATATCCCGAATACACCCACGGACTTCTCGAGAAGCTGGTTGCTGGAGAGGAGTTGTCATCGATAATGGCAGACCCTTCGGTCAAGGCTAGAATCGCCAACAAGAGGTTGGAGCAGGAGAATGTCAGGGCACTGCTCGATGGCAGCTCGAAGGTGCATGACAGGTTGGCCATCGCCCGGATTGACGAAACTGGATTTAGGACAAACGGATATCTAGTGACGGCGCATTATGGCGAGGAGTGTGACGCCTGCTTGATTATCCACGGCAATGTCGATGGCAGGATAGGTGAATCCGACGGGTGGCCGCTCTCTGCATCATTCTACACCAATTCCTTCCTGCATTCCGAGGGCGGAATCTTTGACTTGACACGGATGGCCACACTGTTGGACACAAGTGGTGGCGGACATCGAAATGCGTGTGGCTGTCGATTGGTGGCTCTCGACGACGAAGGCCAACTAGAAGAGAGAGAAGTTGGGGCTGCAGATGTACAGCGGAATATCGACGCCTGGATGGATGTCTGGGCTCAGCGAACCAGTTGAAACAGATAGATGAAGCCGAGGAAGGCGTGAATCACCATCAGAATGACGATGATGTCACTCGCTCGGCCATGACGCTCTCGCTCGAGGGAAAACGACTCGCCCGCCTCTCTCTGAGCCTTGGTCAGTCGGCCCTTCCGAACGAGTATGGTCAACAGGATCAGGCCGAGAATTCCAAACCAACCGTGAAGATGGCTGGGGACGACGGCGGTGGCGCTCTCACCGTCAGCCAAGCCGTTGAGGGTGTTGGCGACGAATCCAACCACCACCACGGAGATTGCAAGAATATAGGTCAATTCGCCGAGTTCTTCGTGCCTCGTACGCTCCTCCTTCGCCTCCTTCCCACGTAACTCAAGCCGCTGCTTTCGGTAACGATATTGTTTCAACATCAAGCCTATCACGATCAGCGCAAACACCGGGTGCAGGATCAAAATGAGCGTATCCATCACTCCTGAAGGATAGGCCATCAGAGGCTGTGAGAAGCGGTCGACACTTCATCGCTTGGCACGAGTTCCCTTAGGGAACTCTATCGTTGGGTTATTTAGAGCGGGGCGAGCGCAGGCAGGCGCCGGAGGGATGTGAGATTACGGAGCGCCTGCTATTGGAGTGCTTGAACGAGGCACTTGAGCAGGCGAAGGACAACCCTGAGAGAAGGTTGCAGGTGGCGATGCGAGGCGACGCTTGGAATCTGATGGATAAACGCTGGAGGGGATTGCTTTTCTCACTTCTGAAACAAGAAGTTGAGAGCATTTCTGGTGGTGGAAAGGGGAAGCGTAGAATTGGTCGACGAGGTGGCAGAGCGCAGCGGGCGCTGATGGCTGGACCCGAGCTGGAACCCGTTCAGGACCTACTTGACGGCGGAGGGGCTGCGCCATACAGATTGGTCGTACTCCTCATTCACAAGGCCCAAATGCCTGATGAGTGGGATGTCTCCTGGAATTCAACAATTGCTGAACTTCGCACGGACTGCGAGACGAACGGCGTCCACCCTGTCTACAATGTTCTCGGAAAAACCTTCGAGGCGACCCTCGGAGAGATGAGACTCCACCCCGAAGCCGAAGTGGTTCGGGAAGTGGTGGACTCCGAATGGTTGGAGTCATGTCGCATCGACCCGCTCGACTCGACTTCAATACAGATTCTTCTGACCCCACCCATCGGATTACCCCTAAGCGCCAAGGTCCAGAATGACCTCAATCGATTGCATGTGCAAGTCTCGGGACGGAATTCCATCCGTCGAAAATGGCTGACCGACACTCGCCTTGACTCCACTCTAGCGGGGTTAGGGGGTGAGTATGCACTACTCGGTGGTATTCTTACCGCGGCATCCGGGTCGCGTGATGCTGAGCAGACTTTCGAGATGTTGGTGAAATGTGATGACAAAGAGGCGGTTGATTCGGTGGTCACTGAAATCGCTTCGCTTCAACTCAAATTAATCCGCCTGCGAAGCGGTGACTCCGCCGCTTGGGGTGAATGCATCGAATTAACTTCTGATGACCCTCTCTCATCCTCCTGCAGAAGCGAGGCGTGGAAGAACATCCCCGAAGATGCGGGGTCACTTGGTTCTAAGACACTCTCAAGTGGTGTGTCGACCTTGACAGATTGGTCGGAAGCCAACGGCGTGGAATTGGATCTCAGTGGCATTTCATGGCGCTTGGTCGCCGCTCTGATTGAGGATGGGGCTGACAAAAAAGCGGCTCAAACAGCATCCACGCTGGAGATTCAAACTGAGTCCCATCTCGACACTGCACTCAACCTGCTGAGCAAGGAACATCACGAAGTCGTCATCCCGATTCTTGAGCGGGCAGTTGTAGATTCGCTTCAAATCGACTTCACGCCACTCGTCAAGTCTGACCGGGTGCCGACAGAACTCCGGATGCTGGCGGACAGTCTGAGGGTTGAGAATGGTAACGGGGATGAATCCGACCACGAATCGATGCTGAGTCTCTATGCGGAGGCCGGGGAAATCATACGACTCGCAAGGCTCCTCTCCGAGGAAGGTGCCGCTAAATGGCCCCGCTTCACCCTGCTCGCCTGCCGACTGCTACCGGCAGACGCCTCACAAGACTTGCTCATCTGGGCGAAAACGGCCCGCAGGACCGCACTCTCCTTGCCTCCCAATGGGGAGACAAAATATCTGACTCCACTCACCGTCGCCTTGACAGCGCTACTCGACGGCGGCGTCGCTGACCTAGAGCAGGTTCAATCCAAACTCTCAGCAGATGGAATCCTCGGTTTCCGTCAGTGTCGAAGAGCGTTGATGGAGGGTGGGGACGGTCTGGTTCCCGACCAGCACCTAACACGTTTGAAGGAGAGTGTCGAAGATGCCAACTTGAACACCCTTGAGAAGGCACTCTTCCAGCAACTGATTCTCCATCTAAAGTTGAACCGGGCGGACAGTCTGCTGCAGCGCGACGAGAGCGACAGTTGGGGCGAGGCGGAGGAAATCATTGAGGAGGTTCTCACTTCAGCGGAGCCCACTCAGCGTCTCCTTGCGAATGTTCGTGAACAGGTCATCGAACACGGCGTGGCGAGTCCCGCTCTACTTGAGTGGCATCGTGAGAATGAGCCTCAGTCAATGTGGGCTGCGATTGCGGCGGCAAGAATCTCTGAGCGGGCGGGGGGGAATCTTGAGGCTGCGCGATCCTACCGCTCCGCTGCTATGAGATGCGATGACTACGAATTGCGTCAGAAGTTGAACAAGCAGTCACTCATCTCATTCGCACACGCTGGTAATTGGCCAGAGGCGATTGAACTTCTTGAGTCTGAATCGGGACTGTCAGCTAACATCACGGACCGCTTTAGGCTCTATCTGAAGGTCAACGACGAAGCGGTTAGGCAGCGTCTCGATGAGGCGAGGGGGCTTATTTTGGAAAGTGTCAGAGAAATCAAGGAGGTGGAATTTGAGAACGATGAGGGCGAGATGGGAACCGAGACCGAAGTCAAACACTCATTTGAGGACCTAAACCAACTACTGACCTATCCTGCTCTGCTCCAGTTGCCTGGCGAGCCGTTCCGAGGGAGAGTTCTCGCCGCCATCAATGGGCTCAAAACCGGGAGGGAGAGAAGGAGCACGGAACTTGAAGGACTGTTCCAAAGAGCGCTTCAATCAAGGGTGATTCCGGACATTTTCGAGGTGGCGAACAGAGCCTCAGCAGCGAGGGGCCCCGAACACGGCCTGCTCATCTACGAGCGGGCGATGAACAGCGGTAATTTTGACCCAACAGGGTTGAAGCGCCTCTCAGATATGCAAAAAGGGATGTTTGCCAACAGTGAGAATGACATCCCAGTCCGCAGCCGGATGCACCTCACCAACCTCGCCCTGAAGCCACTCGTGGTGCTCGACACAAACCTCCTAATCGACGCCCTCGCCGACCGGGTCCTCCGACTTCTTGAGGTGGAAAGAGAAGTTCCAATGCACCTAGATGGTAGAAGGGAATTCCACCGTACCCTGCTCTTCAGAGCCATACAAGGTAGAATCGACATCTTCGTTCCCACCGCGGTTCGCAACGAACTACGGAACTTCGCAGCCACTCCGGGCCGCGTGAGAGACCTATGCAGTGACCGATTGATCGACCAAAAGCAGTGGAATGAACGAATTGACCAAGAAGCGCTTGCAGGGTTAGTTGAGGAGCTCATTGAGGAGCACAACACCTGGGCCCCACCTAAGGATGAGGGGGTCAATGAACTGGTCCAGGAAAATCGGCAGAATCTTGAGATGTTCTTCATCGCCCACACTAGTGTTTACATCGATATTGACGAGGCTAAGCGGCAGCGAGGCCACGACCCGACGAAGCGAACTGAGTTGAAGGGAGAGCAGATTTATCCTGAGGCAGGAGACATCGACATCATGCTCTTCGCAGCTCATTTATCAGGAGAGGCTTTGCCCGGATTCGGCTCCGTTTTAGTCGCATCAAGGGACTCTGACTTCACGGTTCCAGCCCGAGCCTTCCAAGAGAGATTTGGGTTTGCCGTGGTGGATAATGCACACTCTTTGGCTAATTGGACTCGCTAAAATTGATTATACGGAATAAGGTTGTCCTACCAATTAGTTAGTGAATTAGAGTCATAGGTAGAAGTCTGGTTGGAGTGGCCCACCGGGGGTGACTGAATACCCCTCGAGGTCAGTTATTCCCGCCTCGGCAAGAGCCTCTTCGTCAGTGAAGAATCGGCCTGTGCATTCTGGCCCCTGAGTCAGCACATGGTAGGCGGCGTCTGCGACGATTGAGGGTTTTCGACTCATCTCTGCCATCGCCTCGCCACCGAGTGCCTGGTTGAAACGGACTGCTGCCGTATCGATTGTGGTCGCCGGCCAAAGTGCGTTGACTCCAACTGAATCTGTTGCCAACTCTACTGCGAGACCGGCGACGAGAATTGACATCCCAAACTTTGAGATCGAGTAGGCGGTTGTCCCCGCAAGCCAACGAGGCTCCATCGACACCGGTGGTGAGATGACGAGGACTCGAGGGTGGTCGGACTTGAGCAGATGAGGGAGTGCCGCCTGAATGGTAGCGTATGTGGCTCTCACGTTGACTTGGTGCACGAGGTCAAAACGCTTCATCGGGGTCATCGCAAATGGGGCGATGAACAACGCTCCGGCGTTGCATACGACACCATCCAATCCACCGAATCGCTCGACACATTGGGCTACTGCGTCTGCGACCTGTTCATCATCCCTGACATCGACCTGAACGGCCAGCGCACTACCACCTGCCTGTTCGACAGCAGACACTGTTTCGGGAAGGGTTCCTGGCAGCCTCGCGTTCGCCTCCATGCTACGAGCACAGACTGTTACATTTGCTCCCGCCGAACCTAATCGGATCGCAATCTCCCGACCAATCCCTCTGCTCGCCCCGGTGACGAGAAATGTACGACCGGATAATGAATCAACCATCTAAACTGACCTCCGAATATTTTCTCAAGCCGCTGCTCTGCTAGTGAAGAGAGTGCTGACCATGTTGCAATACTCACTCATTGCATCATCGATGGGCATTCCTCGCAACCCCTTCCAAGCGCGCCACTTCGCCATCGTCTTCAGACCGCCGCGGAGCGGTCTTCGTCCCTCTACATCACCTTCAGTCGCCTGTTTGTAGAGCGCATACAATTCCAACAAGGTATCATCATCCGGCCTCGCCTTCAATCGCCATACCTTCTTCGCAGCCCGTTCAAATTTTCTTTCCAAACTCATACCAATCCTTCCATTGCGTTCCCGAGGCGCGGCGCCAACCACTCTTCGAGGACATTTTTCCTCTCCTCGCTGTCCACTTCTGATGTGTGTGGTTGTGATGCCAACAGATGGACTGAGGCATCCCCATCAAGGTGCGAGGTGAGGAGATTGAAGTGTTCTCGACCGAGTCGGTCGTCGCGCGTCGCCTGTAAGAGCAGGGTCGGGACGGTGGGCATTCCGAAGTGTGGAACTTGGGCGGTGGCGTAGCGAATCGAGTTGTTTGGGTGGATGCGCTCATATTCGCGGCGGAGGATTTGCCTAACCCACGGCATGAAGGCCCGGAGGTGTGGGGGGAGCAGCGACTCGACCGCGAGTGGGAAGGAGGTTGCGGGTGACTCGAGCATGATTCCTGAGAGCCGCTCCTGCCACCATCCCGTGGGATTGGCCCCGAACCAAAGGGAAAGGAAACCTCCTACGCTGTGGCCGTAGAACCATACCCTCTCTGGGAGATTGCCGCCGAGTTCATGCTCAAGGGACTCCATCATGGCCTCGATGTCCTCGACCACTTTGAGCAGTGTCCAATCAGTTCTGCGATCGCACTCACCATGCCCGCGCAAGTTGAGGCCGACCACGGTCGCACCGAGCTCTGAGATGTGTTGCGCCCTCGTCTCGATTCTTCTGAGAGATGAGCCACGACCGTGTAGGACCACGACAAGGTCTGAACCCGAGTTATCTCCCTCAAGCAGATGAGCTGTCTTGACATCACCTCCCCATCCAGTGAATCGGAAGGGCGCCCAACGAGGGTCAGTCGGTCTGCCAGAGACTGGCTCTGGTGTGGTGAACACTATCTTGATGACGAGATGACGGAAGATGAGCCAGCCGAGCGGTGGCATAGAAAGTCCGAACAGAAGCCAAGCCGCTGGCTGACTCCACCAATCTGGGATGATGATGAGTGCGAGAGCTTCGACGACGAGGAGTGCGGTCAAGACTTGAGGGAAGGTGACTGCGTGGCGGACCTCAGGTTGGATGTGGGGCGGCAAAAAGCCGTAGTCGTCCTCTCGAAGCAAAGTCACATCATCGCCTCCGGGTATTCCATCAGATTGCGGTGTCCAGCCTGAACCTTGGCAGCGAGCGAGATGGTCTCAGGGTAGATTCTCTCGAAGAAGATGCGGGCAGTCGCGAGTTTAGCGTCGTAAAACGGGTCTTCGCCTCGCTTCTCAAGGCTGACCTTCGCCATCCGTGCCCACATGTATCCAAGTACGATATTGCCGAGGTAGCGGCAGTAGTCGGTTGCACCAGCGGCGAGGAAATGGGGGTTCGCCATCCCTTCCGCCATCAACAGAAGAGTGATCTGTTGCAAACCTCTAACGCCTTGGTAGAGTGGTTTAGTGAACTCGGCCATCCCCTCGATATCTCTGTTTTCCTCGATGAATTCAAGCATCGGCCAGAGCAGATGGCGCATGTCTCTACCGAGGTTGAGTGCGATTTTTCGGCCGACGAGGTCGAGCGCTTGGATGCCATTGGTTCCCTCCCAGATGGGAGCGATTCTCACATCACGGTAAAATTGCTCAACACCCGATTCTTGAATGTAGCCAGCTCCACCCATCACCTGAATGCAGTCGAAGGTACTCTCACATCCAATGTCGGTCATGTGCGCTTTGGCGACAGGAGTCAAAACCGCGACAAGCGCCTTCGCAATATCCTGTTCCTCACCCTCGGCCCGACCCGATTTGTCGAGTTGCAGACCAATCCAAGTGCCGAGTGCCCTGCACCCCTCATTATTCGCCTTGGTTCGTAGCAACATTCGACGGACATCTGGGTGAACCAGAATGTTGTCAGCCTCTTCCTCAGGGTCGTTGACCCCCTTCAAGTCCCGTCCTTGACGACGCTCCTTGCACCAGTCGAGGGCGTTTTGGTAGGCGACTTCTCCAAGCCCGAGTCCCATCATTCCTGTGGCAAGCCGCTCTCGATTCATCATCTCGAACATGAGAGCCATGCCCCTGTTGGGTTCGCCGACGAGCCAGCCCACGCTCTGCTCGAAATTCATCACACAGGTCGGTTGGCCATGCAGACCCATCTTCTTCTCAATCGAAGAGCAGACGACGCCGTTCACGGAGTCCGAGAGATCGTCGGAACACCCTTTGGGAATACCGCCTTGATAGTCGGAGGGGAGATATTTAGGCACTAGGAAGAGTGAGATTCCTTTGGTCCCAGACGGCGCATCGGGAAGCCTTGCGAGCACCATGTGAACGATGTTCGGAGTGAGGTCATGTTCCCCACCGGTGATGAAAATCTTGGTTCCGCTAACCAGGTAACTACCATCATCTCGGGGTTCTGCCTTGGTATGAATCATCCCTAGGTCGGTGCCACAATGCGGCTCAGTCAGACACATGGTCCCACACCATTCGCCGGTAGCAACCTTTGGCGCGTACAACTCCTGCAGGGAATCCTCGCCGTGGTCAGTAACCAAATCGTAGACGCCGAGGCAGAGTGCTGCCAATGCTGAAAGCGCCATGTTGGTCGATATTGCGAATTCGTCCATCGCGTTGCGGAATAGGAGAGGTTGCCCCAATCCGCCATGTTCGAGTTCACAGACCGTTGCCAACCAACCAGCCTCAACCGTGGCTGCCCACGCCTCCTTGAAGCCGGACGGAGTGGTAACTCTGCCATCCAGGTATTTTGCGCCTTCAACATCACCCGGGACATTTGTTGGAAGCCAAACCCCGTTGGTGAAATCGCCCCATTCATCCATCATCATGTCGACGAATTCACGGTCAAACTCCTCGAAACCTAGTTTCTGCATCTCCTCACAAACACCGAACACCTCGTGGAAAAGGAACTGGTAATCGCGGGTTGGGGGATCGTATCGTACCATTCTCTCACCTCGTCAGTTTCTCAGTGGCTTCCCCTTGAGCAGCATGTGCTCCATCCTTGCAAGACTCGCGACATCCTTGGCAAGAGCAATGATTCCCTCGCGCTCCAATGTGAGAATATCCTCCTCGCTCAACTCGTCAACCATGTCTGTGCCCCCCCCGGTCAGGACTTTTGCGAGGGAGGTGGAGACCTCGACATCGTGGGAGGTCGCTCTGCCTGAACGACGGAGGTCAGCCACAGCAAGGTTGAGAGCAGCCATTCCGGTGGGGCCCGGGAGATGGTAGACATGAGGTTCGGGCGGCTGGTAGTCCACAGCCAATTTGAGAACGAGTTCCTTGCCGTCGGCGAGCAGGCGAGTTCGATTCATCGTGATTCTGTCATTCTCAGTGATGAAGCCGATGTCCCGCGCTTGATGTGCTGACTTGGCGACCTTTGCCAATCCAATCGTCTCGAAGGCGGTGGTGACCGGCCCCATCGGGCCGCCTGGAGCGAAGCCGTTCTTCGAGAGGCGTCCGAGCATCTCCTTGCAGCCACCCCAAGCCGGGATGATTCCAACGCCAACTTCGACAAGACCGACATAGGATTCGGCGTGGGCCTGCACACCGTCGGAATGGAGCAGAACCTCACACCCTCCACCAAGGCACATGCCAGTTGAGGCGGATACGACTGGCACCTCGGCGTACTTGAGGGCGGTGTATGCCTCCTGACCAAGGGCGATGAACTCCTCAATCTCCTTCCATGCGCCCAGGTTGGCAGCCAGAAGGGCGAGGCCGAGATTTGCGCCGGCACAGAAGTTCTGGGCGTCGTTGGCGATGAGAATGCCCTTCCATTCCTCTGTCTCAGCTCGATCTACTGCGGCGAGGAGCATCTCCATGCTCATCGGATCCATCGCATTCATCTTACTGTGATATTCAACCAACAGAACGCCGTCGCCAGCATCCCAAAGGCTGGCACTCGGATTTCTTTCGATGGGTGGGCCGCGGCGCTTCAAATCGGCCACGCTGAGAGTCTCGGGTGGGCGATTCAAGACCGCCCGAGTTCCGTCAGTCAATAGATGGGTCAACTCGGAATCAATCACTTCGTGGAACTTTCCTCCGCTAGCTGTTCGAAGTAGTTCGGGTACATCTCTTCCTGACTCTTCGAGAGCGGAAATCAGCCAATCAACTCCCAACTGGTCAATCATTTCGAACGGCCCACGCTTCCAATTGTAGCCAATCCGCATTGCCAAATCGATGTCTGCCACCGAGTCGGTCACCTCTGGTACGAGGCCGGCTGCGTAGGCGAGCGTGTCCAACAATATCTCGCGTACGAAGGATGCGCCTTCGTCGGGATGCTCCAACAGTCGGCGCAGCCCTTGCTTGCCCATCTTTGCGGAAGCGAAGGCTGCCTTCCGGTCAGCTGTCGCATATTCGCCTGTGACTAAACTGCGCGCCTCCTTCACACGCTGACCACCGTCGGTGTTGAGGCGGTAGAATCCGCCCTTTCCCTTACGTCCGGTGTAGCCATCGTCTATCATCGCCTGAATCATTTCGCCCCCTTCACCGGCGAAGCGGTGTAGCATGTCATCAGCCTCCAGATTGGTAAGCAAACTCTCCATGATGTGAGGAATCAGATCGATTCCAACCAAATCCAAAAGCCCGAATACCCCGGTCTTAGGAAGCCCGATTGGCAGGCCGAGCATGGCGTCTGCCTGCTCGACGGTGAAACCATGTCGGAGAGTTTCGTAGATGGCTCGCTGGATGAAGAAAACACCGAGCCTGTTGCCGAGGAATCCTGGCCGGTCATTGCAGGACACTATCTGCTTTCCAAGCCGAATGTCAGCAAATTCTGTGAATCGGGAAAGAGACGCCTCAGAGACTTCAGGGCCTGAGACCACTTCCAACAGTGGCAGGTACCGAGGCGGATTAAAAAAGTGGGTTATGAGAAACCGTGAGGCCAGTTGTGCATCCATTCCTTCCACCAAGGCGGAGCGTGGGAGCGTCGAGGTGTTGGATGAGAGAACCGCGTCAGGGTTGAGGTGCGGGGCGATATTTGAGTAGACTTGGTGCTTGATGTCGAGCCGCTCGAGAACGACCTCGACGACCCAGTCAACTTCGGCGAGCAGCGGGAGGTCATCCTCCAGATTTCCAGCAGTGATTCGAGCCGAGAAGTCCGGATGCATCAGCATCTCCGGATTTGACTTTGACATCCTTTCGATGGCTCCACGAGCGAATCCGTCGCGGTCACCACCCTCCTCCAAATCAGGGGGAACTATGTCGAGAAGGAGAACTTCGCAGCCGGCGTTGGCACAATGTGCAGCGATTCCAGCGCCCATGACGCCAGAACCGAGCACCGCCACACGCTGGATATCTGCCAATCCCAACACCTCACTCCACACTCTCCAGAATGGTGGCAATTCCCTGCCCACCACCTATGCACATCGTGACGAGTGCAGTCTTGGCGCCATTCCTCTGCAGAAGTTGTGCCGCCTTTCCGGTGATTCTCGCACCGCTGGCACCGAGTGGATGGCCGAGTGCAATGGCACCGCCGTCAAGGTTCACCTTAGCGGGGTCAATACCCAACTCCTCGATGACTGCAATTGATTGAGCAGCGAACGCCTCGTTCAATTCGATGATGTCGATGTCTTCAAGCTCCATCCCCGCCCTTGCAAGCGCCTTCCGACTCGCTTCGACAGGCCCGATTCCCATCACTTCCGGGTCACAGCCGGATACTGCAATCGAGCGAATCCTCGCCAGTGGAGTGAGATTGTTTGCCTCGGCGAACTCCTCGCTGCACACCAACACGAAAGCGACGCCGTCGGTGAGTGGTGATGCTGTGCCGGCGGTCACCGTGCCGTTCTCATCGAAGGCCGGCCTAAGTCCGGCGAGAGTTTCTGCGTCTGTGTCGGGGCGGATGCAACCATCCTCCTCGACTAGTTCACCTTCCGTCTCGATGGTGACAATCTCGCTACTCAAATTGCCAGATGAACGAGCAGCCTCCGCCTTGCGGTGACTCTCCACCGCGAACTCCTCCTGCCTCTCTCGAGAGATGTCATGCCGTTCAGCGAGATTCTCTGCGGTGATCCCCATCGAAGTGAACGCCTCGGGATATTCATTGGTCAGACGGGGATTCGGCATCGGATTGAATCCGGTCATCGGAACCCTCGTCATCGATTCCACCCCACCACAAACGAACGCCTCTCCGGCACCCATCGCTATCCTTCCTGCGGCGTCGTGGATCGCCTGCATCGAAGAGCCGCAGAATCGATTGATGGTGACTCCAGCAACCGAATTTGGTAGTCCTGAAAGGAAGGTGAGCATCCTCGCGAGATTGAATCCCTGTTCTCCCTCGGGAAAAGCGCATCCAACAATCACATCCTCGATGAGCGCCGCATCAAGTCCGCTCCTCGCTAGTAGTTCCTTCACCACGGCCGCAGCCACATCATCCGGGCGGGCGCGCGCGAGCGCACCCCTCCTCGCAGGTGTGAACGGTGACCGCGCATATCCAACAATTACCGCGCCCATTCATGTAGAGGTACGTCGGTGTAATAATTAAACCGTGTAGTAGTGGTAGGGAAACTTGCTTTACTCCGCTACATCAGGTGTTGAGGAAAACATCACGGAAAAATTCAGAGGAAAACATCTCTGTGGTGGATTAGCCATTCTCACATGTGAGAAATTATCTCATCACCGAACTCAGTAACGGGTCTGGTGCTTGCGTTGTTTGAGGCTTCGGCCGCGTCCTGAACGCCGGCCATCGCGTCCACCATTGGATTGTTGATTCGATTTCCCATTCGAGCGGTTGCCGTTGGATTTGTGATTGCGCGGCTTGCGCCGGCCGCGGCCCCGATTCTGCTGCTTCTTGGGTGCCTTGTTGCCCTTGCACGACCGGGCCTTCTCCGAGTGGAAAGGGTGGGCCTCATCGACTGGGATGTCCTGACGAATCATCTTCTCGATACCGCGCAGATACTCACCTTCGTTCTCATCACAGAAAGCAATGGTGATGCCTCCTTTGCCTGCACGCGCCGTACGTCCGATGCGGTGTACATAGACCTCGGGCTCGTTGGGCAAATCCAGATTGATGACATGGCTGATGTCGGAGACATCGATGCCGCGGCTCGCCACATCGGTTGCGACTAGCACCTGAAGGGTACCATTGCGGAATTGGCCGAGGGCTTTCTCGCGCGCGCCCTGACTCTTGTTGCCGTGGATAGCGAGGGCTTCGATACCGTCTTGTCCGAGCTGCTTGACGATGCGATTGCAGCCGTGCTTGGTGCGGCTGAAGACGAGCACCTTCTCAGGTCGCTCATCCTTGATGATATGTGTCAAGAGACCACGCTTGTCACGCTTCATCACGAACATCAGGGATTGTTCGATGGCCTCGACAGTGGTCGATTCGGGTGTGACCGAGACGCTTACTGGGTCGTGGAGCATGTCACGGGACAATTCAACAATCGAGCGTGGAATGGTGGCACTGAACAGCAGGCTCTGGCGATTCTTTGGTATATGTGCAAGAATCTTCCGAATGTCTCGGATGAAGCCCATGTCGAGCATGCGGTCCGCCTCATCGAGAACAAGGAATTGCACATGGGACAGGTCAACATATCCCTGAGAGATGAGGTCGAGTAAGCGACCGGGTGTGGCGACCAGAATATCGACGCCCCGGCGCAGATTCTTTTCCTGGGGGCGCTGCGATACGCCACCGAACATGACCATCGAACGGATGTCGAGGTGTCGTGCATATTGCTCGATATTATCGTTAATCTGGGATGCGAGTTCACGCGTTGGACATAGCATCAGAGCGCGGATGCGGCGTGAACCTGACCACGGGTCTTCAGCAATCGCATCGAGGATTGGAAGGGCGAAGGCGGCGGTCTTTCCCGTGCCCGTCTGGGCGCAACCGAGCATGTCGCGTCCTTCAATGAGATCTGGGATGGTCTGGGCTTGAATTGGCGTAGGCGTGACATAACCAATCTCGTCGAGGGCATCCAGCAGGGGCTGGCAGAGATTCAGAGAAGCAAAATCCATTTGAACCACTCCACCCCTACGGGGCGAGCCGGCGACCGACTCCCCCTTTATGAGTGAGGTGGTGTGACTTAGCGAGCCTGTTGGATACCTTCACTGACGCGTGCGCGGCAGCGATGGTCCCGGGTCCATGCTGAATCACTCACATATGTGCGATGATGGCAGCACCGAACTCGCTACACTTGAGCAGGGTCGCGTCACCCATCAGACGCTCGAAGTCGTAGGTGACGGTCTTTGCCGAGATGGCTCCTCCCATCCCCTTCACAATGAGGTCGGCCGCTTCTCCCCAACCCATGTATCGAAGCATCATTTCAGCGGAGAGTATCAGACTCCCGGGGTTTACCTTGTCAAGACCGGTGTACTTGGGGGCAGTGCCGTGGGTGGCCTCGAAGATGGCGACTCCGGTGTCGAAGTTGATGTTTGCACCAGGGGCGATTCCGATGCCTCCGACCTGTGCCGCGAGGGCGTCGGAGATGTAATCGCCGTTGAGATTCATCGTTGTTAGCACCGAATACTCACGTGGGCGTGTTAGTATCTGTTGCAGCATGGCGTCGGCGATGACGTCCTTGACGAGAATATCGTTCCCAGTGTTCGGGTTTGTGAAGGTGCACCAAGGACCACCGTCAAGTTCCGTCGCCCCGAACTCATCCTTGGCGAGTTGGTACCCCCAGTCACGGAATCCACCCTCTGTGAACTTCATGATGTTCCCCTTGTGGACCAGAGTCACGCTGTCCAAATCCTGTTCGATTGCATGGTTGAATGCGGCCCGCACGATGCGGGTTGTGCCTTCCCTGCTGATTGGCTTGATTCCGATTCCCGAAGTGTCGGGAAAGCGAATCTTGTCCACTCCCATCTCATTCTGCAGGAAGTCGATGACCTTCCGAACCTCGTCGCTGCCCGCCTCCCACTCGATGCCGGCGTAGACATCCTCGCTGTTCTCCCGGAATATGATCATGTCAACCGCACCCGGGTCCTTGACTGGGCTGGGCGTTCCTTCGTACCATCTGATTGGGCGGACACAGGCGAACAAATCCAACTTCTGGCGCAGGGCGACATTGAGACTGCGAATTCCGCCACCGACAGGAGTCGTAAGCGGTCCCTTGATTGAAACGAGCCCTGAGCGAATCGACTCGAGGGTCTCATCTGGCAGCCACTCGCCTGTGGCATCGTACGCTTTCTGTCCTGCGAGAACCTCACTCCAGTGAATTGAACGCGAGCCCTGATACGCCTTCTCAACAGCAGTATCGACGACCTTCTGCATCACCGGAGTGATGTCAGAGCCGATGCAATCCCCTTCAATGAAATGGATGATCGGGTCGCTTGGGACGGAGAGCTGGCCGTCAACCATGTCGATGGGTGAGCCTGAGGTCATCGATTGCGTCGACCGGCGACCCCTTCATCAATGCGTTGGCGAAGAGTGGAAGGCGATGTCTTGGGTCTAGGGTGGAAGGAGAGTTCGGCTGCGGAAACTCCATCGGCGACTCGTCTCGCGCTCTGCCCATGGATTCTCTGGTGGAATGGGAGGGCGGCAAGAAGTTGACCTGTACTGGCAAGGATGGCGTCGTGATGGAACTCGGTTGGGGGGGGGAGGTGGTTAATCCAGTGATGGCGACACTCCACTCGTGTGGCGCCTGCAGTCTGATTGATGTGGTAGAGGGACTGAAGAATCGAGAGGTTACCAGGGCGGTTGTCGAACTCGACCTAGAGAGGGCAGAGAACAATCCACGGGTCTTCACCAAGATTCACATGATCTACCGAGTGGGAGGTGTGGAGCTGCCTGAAAAATTGATTCGCAGGTTAATCGAAAAGAGCCATGCGAAATATTGTACGGTCTCCAACATGCTCAAGCACACCGCTGACATCACTTGGGATTTGGTAATGGATGGCTGAAAAGGTTGAGGGAAAACCTCAGTTCTCATCGTTGATGAGCCCGATTTGACGGGCGACGGGAACCAATACCGCGGGTACCCGGGCCAAATCACCTGCGTCGTCCCCTTCAAGCCAGACACCCTCCATGAATGGGGTGCCAAGGCCAAGTTGGTTCATCCACGCACAACTAGACAACCAGCGCTCCTTCGAAAGACCTGCCAATAGTGCGGACTTCCCAAGTGCGCGGGCCACTTCCTGCGCTGCCGGGTCGTCGAGGAAGGTGAGAGTGCCCACCAATGCTGCGAGGGGTTGGTCGCCACAACCAAAGCCAGCTCGTGTGAGGTCTGCGACAATCTCCTCTTCAAAGCGGCTCTCTATGGCTGCTCGGGTGGAGTCGTCGAGAGATATCATCTGCTGCATCGCATCGAGCAGCCTCACGCTGTGGAGTGAGAGGGCTCCGTCTCCACACCAGGCCAATTCAAGGGCGTGCCAGAACGGAGTGTGCTCCTCCATCATGATTCTCGCTCCAACATCTCGCGGAGGAGGGTCAGATGGTCCTCGAAGCTGATTGACAACTCGTCTCTCTTACGGGCTAGTAGTTTCGCCTCGGCCGGGTCGAGGATTCCGTCAACCCAACAGGTCGACATCAACATCTCGTAGGCTGCAAGCGGTGACACCGCGTGAGTCGATTCGGACTCCTGCTCCTGCTCGGTAGAATCTGAACTATCGGAGTCATCGTCATCAGATTCGTCATCAGATTCGGCCTCTGACTCATCATCTGATTCTGAGGAGGTTGGTTCGCCATCTGAATCGATGGTTTCTGTTAGGAAGCCGCCGGAGTCGACCATATCCTCCTCTTCCTCGTCGTCGTCCATGAAGGCGGCGAGCAGGTCTGCACCTTGGTCAGCGGCGCCACCCACACTCGCGGCTCCCGCTTGAACTCCTAGTTCTGCGAATGGGTCAATCTCGCCATCATCCCCCTCATCAAGCAGGCTGGCAAGACCATCGGCGACTGGCCCCGAATCGGGAAGTTGTCCGTTCGTCAGTGCCTCGTTGACTCGGTCGGCTGAGCGCTTCAGTACAGCATCTCGCCGGCCGCCCCACTTACCTCCATCGCGGTGCTCATCGATGTGCTCAAGCGCTGCCGCATGGTCCTCGTCGTCACATCCCAAGGCATCTTGGATCAAGGAAATCAAGTCTTCATTCAAGCCCTCATCTGACTCTACGCTCAGAATCATAGAGGCGTGTAAAATCTGTTCTGGC
>JYMV01007454.1_pt1 | contig 19850 bp, 12 predicted proteins | sample 338911 | NCBI WGS metagenome assembly JYMV01 (sample SAMN03354496, study PRJNA234377) | hydrothermal vent metagenome | biome: Deep sea; feature: Hydrothermal plumes at the Eastern Lau Spreading Center, Western Pacific Ocean; material: Seawater | place: Tonga | collected 2009 | depth 2000 m m
ACGTTGCCATTCCTATACTGCTGACTCCGCTTTTGCTGAGATTCTATATCACCATTTTTGACAAAGCAAAATGGAATCCCGTACCCCTTACATTGGTGTCGATCATTTTTTTCCACACCATGTACGTTGAGTTCGCCGGAGTAATAATGGGAATGCTGATCCACCTGTGTGTTTACAGGAGCCATGTCACAAATAGCAACCTGGCCAAAGTAAAGTGGTCGGCAATTATCACAGGCATGTTCTGCCTTCCATGGCTGGCTACCATTCCTGCTTTGATGAGCAAACTCTCCGAGTTTTATACTTCTGCCAGCACATTGATTGATACATCATGGTGGCGTTTTCCCAAGCATTTCTTCGCGTTCTTATTCCAAATTAATAATTATATTTTTCCTTTTATTCTGGCGCCATTTTTATTCATTTCATTCTTGAAGAACCTGCGGTTTCAGGTTTCCCTCTTGTTGCTCTGTTCCATGTCGGTTCTCATCACTGCTTCCCTGCACTCGATTCCGCTCATGCAATATATCTCTGCCTGTTTTCCCATGTTATTTATTCTTCTAGCCATGGTCGTATTTAATTTATTTGAGAATTCTGTTGCTCGGCAATCCGCTCTCCTGCTGGTTCTAATTTTTACCAATCTCTTTCATGTGGGTCCCCTTCTTCCCTTAAAACAAATGGCCGCCCGTTATCCCGATAAATTTTCTGCAACTGATTACAGCCAAAATGCCACCAAGACCTTCTTGAGGGAAACAAACTTGAATTCTGTATTTTATCTATATTTTCAGGAATTGACCCATCGCTACCAGGGACCGCTGGATGAATTGGTACGATTTTTCAAAACGCATGGAAAAAAAGGGGAAACATGCTATATTGATAATGAGTCGGAAACTTTGGCTTTGCTGACAGAGCTGAAGATGATCCATGACAAGGACTTGGATTTCCGAAGTCGGCCTGACTGGATTGTTCTAAGGGGAAACCAGAGAAACCCCCGTCCAAATGAGGTTGTTCTTGGACTAAAGGAAAAGCTCAATACTATTTTTTCCACCCATAATTATAAGAAAATTGTTCTAAACGCTCCGGTTAAACGAATCAACAATTCTTACGATATTCAAATACACCGGTTTCGATCGCCCACCTCGTCAGAGAAAGTCCATGTTTACCGGCGGATTGCTGAAAAACAGGGTCCCTCCGAACATCCATCGTGAAACTCATCATCCAAATCCCCTGCCTTAACGAAGAGGTCACCCTCCCCATCACGCTCAAGGATCTGCCCGAGAAAATTGACGGCATTGACTGCATTGAAACACTTGTGATTGATGATGGCAGTACTGACAAAACGGTAGAGGCCGCCCAAAAGCACAACGTCAATCACATTTTAAAATTTACGAACAATAAGGGTCTGGCGAAAGCATTCATGTACGGCATGAACCATGCCCTCACACTGGGAGCGGATATTATCGTCAACACCGATGCCGACAACCAGTACTTTGGTGGGGATATTGCCAAACTCATACAGCCTATCCTGGATAAGAGGGCCGATATCGTGATTGGCAACCGGCAAGTCGATACCATCCGCCACTTTTCACCGATTAAAATTTTTTTACAGAAATTCGGCAGTTGGATCGTGGGACAACTTTCCGGAACGACCATCCCCGATGCAACCAGCGGGTTTCGCGCTTACAGCAGGGAGGCTGCGCTCCAAATGAATGTCGTCTCCGACTTTACTTACACCGTTGAAACCATTATCAGTGCCGGGAAAAAGAACCTGGCTATTGAGCATATCCCGGTCCGGACCAACAAAAAACTGCGGAAGTCGAGATTGTTTCCCAGCATCCAGATTTATTTGCGACGTTCCCTGGTCACCATGCTCAAAGTATATTCCATGTACCGCCCTTTGAAACTTTTTAGCATTGCCGGGGGCACCACATTCCTGTTGGGCTTCGCCATTGGTTGCAGATACCTCTTTTTCTTTTTCCAAGGACGGACCGAAGGGCATATCCAGTCGCTGATCTTATCCGCCATTTTGCTTATTGTCGGCTTTCAAATTATTATGATGGGTATATCCGCAGAACTCATCGCCGTAAATCGGCAACTTCTGGAAGATATTCAAGTAAGAATCAAAAAAGGCGAGATGGATAAATAAGCTGTCCTCGGTTATCACCTTTCCTCAAATTGACAGGCCCACATGACTGGTAATTCTTCCGGAAAACTTCGAGTTCTTGTTATGGAACCGCGTTTTGTCCATGATCTTTGCAGTAACCTCTCCAACGAGGTTGACATCCAGGTCCTCGTCCCGCATTCCCCGGATGCGAAAGAACAGGAAACCTGGGGCAAAATGAATATCATCCGTTTTCCCTACTTCTACCCTAAAAACCTGCAAAGCCTTTGCTACGATGGCGGAATTATTCCAAAACTCAAATCAAGCTGGCTCGCACGATTGCAACTCCCTTTTTTCCTGTTCTTCCTGTTTTTTCATCTGGTTAAAATTACCGGGAAGACTCGTTTTGATCTCATTCATTGTCATTGGCTGATCCCTCAAGGTTTTTTCTGCGCCATGATAAAACTTCTCAGAGGCACCCCATATCTCCTTACCGCCCATGGAGCAGATGTCTATTCTTTTAAAGGCGTACCAGTGGTCCCCAGGTTGATCCAGTTTGCCCTGAAACATTCAAAACTTTGCACAGTAAACAGCCAAGCCACCCGAAAACGGGTTTTAAAGTCCTTTAAAAAATCCTCCATAAAGGTTGTCCCAATGGGAGTGGACCTGGAACAATATCATCCGGACAACTATAACGGGAAAATCAAAGACTCGGTTGGAAAAGAAAACCTCTTATTACTGGGAGTTGGACGGCTTGCTGAAAAAAAGGGATTTATATACTTGATCGAGGCCATGCCCCTTATTCTCAAGGAAATGCCTTCAACCAGGTTGGCTATTATTGGGTTTGGTCCGCAGAAAACGCAAATGGAAAAACGTATTCGGGAACTCAACCTGACATCTTCTGTTTTCTTAACCGGTGGAAAAGCCGGAAAAGAACTCCGGGACTGGTTCGCCACGGCAGATATTTTTATCGGCCCCGCCATCGTCACCCTCGATGGGGACACCGAAGGACAGGGGGTCGTCTTCCTGGAAGCCATGGCTTCCGGAACCCCGGTCATCGCTTCTGATGTCGGGGGAATCAAGGATGTCGTCCGTGATGAATTTAGCGGTCTGCTCGTTCCCGAAAAAAACCCCCAGGCTATCGCGGACAAAGTGCTGACGCTGGCTAAAGACAAACCCCTGAGAGAACAACTGATTAAAAATGCTCTGGAATTGGTACGTGCTGATTATTCCTGGGAACAATCCGCCCGAAGTTTTCTGGAAATTTATCAGCAATGCAGCAAAAAACAAAACAGATAAATTGTTATTTTCTTAAACTCCAAATATGTCTTCAGGGTTGAATAACCTATTCAAATTCGCCAAACACAAGGATGAATTCCTTTACTTGAGAGAAATTTCTGCGGTGCAGTTTTTTATTATCACTGCTGTCGTTATCGCCTCAATTATTACCAATGCCTCAAAATTAAAGGCCTTGGCCGGGTCGTACAATATCAAACTTAAAAATGGCGAAGTCCTGGGGCTTTCATCTATTACTACATCCCTAAACAATTTTTTTTCAAGGCGGGTTCTCTTTTCACCTCGAATTATTTGAAAAGACGCTATGAATTCCCCTTTATGTCTTTTGCAGGCTCCCAGGGCGCCGATCATTTGATTCTTTTTTTTACAAACGCTCTGTGCGGTCTGGCCGTATCCGCGACTCTCATGGCCTCGCACAAAGGAGTTTTTGTCCCCTTAACCCTTTGTTATTTTTCAGTGGCGCTATTTCTGATTTTAATTTTTTCAAAAACTTTAGATTTACGATACCGATCAAATAAATTTCTTAACGCGCTGATCCGGGCCATCAACTCACTTTACCGAATATTGAAAAACAAGAAACTGTTCTATTTTCTTTGCGCTCACAACACTGCCATTGTCGGCTTGAATACCCTGAGATTTTTTCTGGTCTGCAAAGTTCTGGCCCTCAATATCCCCTTTGGGTATTGCCTGCTCTTTGTCACTCTTGTGCCCTTCGTCTCCGCCATTCCCATTATTCACAGCGACATCGGAACCCGTGAGTTGATCATCGGAATTTATTCTCAATGGCTGGGGCTAGGTTTTCAGACCGGGATGCTGGCTACCCTGCTGGATCGTTGTTTTGTTTTAATCTGGACCATTATCATTTCCCTATATTTCCGAAACTTTTTTACCGGCATGGAAACGGCACGGTCCACGACTCACTGATTCCCTTTATTTTTTGGCGATTCGGCAAATCCCGAATCCCTGCTCCCCTAAAAGTTTCACCGGCCGATTTTTGCATAATCCTTTCCCCCACTGCTCATTAAACACCACATAAGCCTCCTTTAAGTGGAAAGCCTGGGCAAGTTTTTTGTCGAATCCCTCGTCTCCTGAAAAGTAGACCTTGCGTGGGTATAACGTTTGAATCACAGCCGAACGGGGCGAACCAAATTCCCAATCATCTGGAGGCAGAAGAAGAAGTGATTCCTCACTTGCCATCTCCCGCACCTGTTTCATTATCCGATAGGTATGGACGTATTGGTTGGGCATGTCCATTGGCCCTGAAGATTCCCGCAACGCGTCCCGGCGCTCCTGAAAATGGCCGATTATAAAATGTGTACGTGAAATAATGAAAACCTGGATAATGACAACCAGATTAAGAAACACCACTCCCCAGATTACGCTCTGTACCCAATTTTTTTTAGACATCGTCAAATCCTCTCCGGATAGAGGGAATGCTGGCAATGAAAAACAGGAGAAGGGGATACATCGACATCACCCCCCGGGTATCGGAAAGGTTAACCAAGTTGCCAGGGTGGATAAACGTGACACTGACATATTCCCCGAAAGTTTCCCACTTCGGAGGAGAATAGGAAAAGATGGCAAAGTGAACCAGTGGATAAAACACCAGGAACATGCCAAACAATTTATTGAGACTGGGAATGTTTTTTAGCCTGCTGAAAAAAATAAAAACAGAGAGGAAAACCGTGAACAGGTAGAAACCATGTACGGTCAGGGACCTGTAAAACGCGATGGAAAGCTTTTTCCAACCCGGAACCGGCCCTGAATTATCCATAGAAATGAAAATAATAAATATCATCCCCGCCAAAAGTCCCGTCTTGATTAATGTGGAGACCTTCAGCTTCCAGCTCCCCATAATAAATATCAGAACGATGATCCAGGCAAACACACCGGCAAGCCCTACCATCTTAACGTTTCCCGAGATAGAAAAATCGAAAGAGGCCAGATTCAAAAACCAGCTTGTCGGGAAAACCAGTAATGACAGGAAAAAGAGCAGGAATGATTTTCGGTCCCTTTCCCCATCCTTCCTCAAGGTGCTTTCAGCGCAAAAGGTCATCGCAATGGGAATCAGGCAGTAAAGCAAAAACTCCAGGCGGGTCCAAGCTGACAAGCCAAAAAACAGGCCGCTCAAAAAAGCCAGTGTCCGGCACCTTCCCTTTTCCTGATCCACGCCCAGGCTTTCCATCCAGAAAAACCAATACAAGGCCCCTGCCGAATAAAACACCGCGGCACATAAATCCAGGAAAGGCAGGACACCATGCCACCAGATATACGGGGTCGTTCCCAACACAAGCGTCAACATGGCGGCCATTTTAGAGTTCCCGGTGAATTCCAACACCCGGCAATAAAAAATGGTGTTCAGGGCCAGGTAAAAAAACGGAAAAATCATTCGCATAGGCTCGATGCCAAAAGCGATAAACCAGGAAAACAAAAGTGGCACAAAAGGCGGATACTGCCTGAGCTGGGGCACAACCCAATCTGAATCGAACCGGACCTCATGCAAGAAAGATAAACCTTTAACCTGATACCAAACGGCGTCCGATTCCGTGATGGGGAAAAACCAGGCATTCACCAGGCTGAATAAAAAAAGCGCTCCAATCAGCAGGCAAACCAAAACCGTTTTCCATTCTGCGTTTGGTGAGGATGCTACAGGAGCGGACCCCGTTACAGGTCCAGTCAGCAATAGAGTCAGGATAAGCACCAATACAACCGCCCCAATCTGGATGCTCGCGAAAGGGCGAACTCCCATCCAAATCAGGAAAAAAAGAATCAGGCTCTTCAACCCCAATGCAAACAGAAATGCCAGGGCCAGCTTTTCTGCTACCGTAAAAACGGCTTTTAACGCGCCCACCATGCGGTAGGCGGTGATTCCCAGCAATCCCAAATCAATCCAAAACAAGGGGAGCCTCCACAACGTGCAGGAGTTTGTGGTTCAAATCAAAGGAGAGAAGACAAAAAGAAATTTCACTTCTCCCTAGATAGCGCGGAGGATTCAAACTGCCCCTTAAAAGCCTCCTCGGCCTCAATATAGAACTGTTCCCGGCAGTCTTTATGCCGGGATGAAAAATGAAAGACTTGAAGCTGTTTAACGCCCGCCTCCCTAGCCAGAGTACCCGCTTGGCGGGATGTAAGATGACAACGTGCTTGCCCTCGTTCTTCCTCATTGGCAAGAAAAGGCGATTCACAGAAAAAGAGATCAGCGGATTCTACCAATTCTACAATCTTCTTTCTATTGCGATCGTTAAAAACCGTATCCACTACATAGCCGATTTTTTGCCCAGGAAAAACCTCGACTAAATCGTTCTTTAGCTGGCCCAGAGGAATGTCTTCCGTTCGAGAGCTTCCAGGCTCTCTAAACGGTACCGTTATGAGTGAGGAGTCCCGCTCATTTCTTGATACGCTTTGCTTCAATTCATTCAGCCATGGCCCGGGTTCGGCTTTCATGGACTGCAACTTGTTTTTGTTAATATTGATGTGGGGCTTTTCTTGTAGCGCAAACCCCAAACAGGGTACTCGATGCTCCAGTATCACCGCTCGAACAGAGAAAACCGGATTATCCTCGATCAACCCATCCACGAAAGGCCCTTCTTTTTCATCACAAAGCTTAAATCTATCGATCGCCCGGAAGGTGCCTTTCAACAAACCGCTTTCGCGCACTTCAACCACTTCTATGGTGAGCGATTCAGAATACAGTTCAACCAGGTTCCAAGTGAACCCGGCTAACTTCCCTTTCACGTTTTGAATAATATTTTCCGGGCCGAAAATTGTCAGAGTTTTTTCCCGACCAAAAAGCGTTCTCAACAATCGATCAAAACCGATGAAATGGTCAATATGTGTGTGGCTGACAAAAACATGGGAAGCCTTGAGAAGGGTTCCGTTCGACAAAGCGGACAAATCGCCGAGGTCAAACAACAGCACCTGCTTTTGCAGAAGAATTTGTACCAGCAGGCCTGGATCCCCAAACGGGTCATTGAGCAAAGAGGGCTGAATTTCCGATTTCATTTCTTTCCTGCCTCAGTACCGGTTTTATCGAAACGCAAAAATGCCTGGATAAAAGATTGCAGATCTCCATCGAGTACCGCATCCACATTACCTGATTCCACATTCGTCCTCAGGTCTTTGACCAAGCGGTAAGGATGCAGGACGTAAGAGCGAATTTGACTGCCCCATTCGATCTTTCTTTTTAGTTTTTCCATTTCTTTTTTTTCCTCACCCTGCTTTTCCTGTTCCAGCTCATACAGGCGGGATTTAAGAACCTTGATAGCCGAATTCTTGTTTTTATGCTGTGACCGCTCATTTTGGCATTGGACCACAATTCCTGTTGGGACATGCGTCAACCGGACCGCGGAATCGGTGGTGTTCACTCCCTGTCCTCCCGGCCCTGAAGCCCGATAGACATCTATCTTCAGGTCTTCTTCCTTGATTTCCACATCAATCTCATCATCAACTTCAGGATATGCAAAAACAGATGCAAACGAGGTATGCCGTCTTTTATTGGAGTCGTATGGAGAAATACGCACTAGGCGATGAACTCCGATTTCCGCCTTCAAATAACCAAAAGCGTAGTCTCCTGTGAAAAGAACCGTGGCGCTTTTGATGCCAGCCTCCTCACCATATTGCATATCCAGAACTTCCGTTTTATAACCATTGCGATCTCCCCAGCGCAAGTACATCCGTAACAGCATTTCCGCCCAGTCCTGAGATTCGGTACCCCCCGCCCCGGAATTAATCGCCATGAAAGTATTATTAAAATCATTTTTCCCTGACAGCATGGCTTTCAATTCTGCATGGGCAACTTGTTCCTTCAACTGGGTTAAAGAAGACTGGATCTCCTCATCCATGGAAGGGTCTTCCTCCTCAGCAGCCAGCTCCAGCAATGCACCCAGGTCTTCACCCTCTTTTTCCAGATTTTTCCAGATTTCTATGGAACGTTGCAGGCCGGACCTTTTCTGCAGAATTTTTTGGGCGGATTCATTATCATCCCAGAATCCGGTGCGAGCCATTTCCGCGTCCAGGGGCTCAATATCTTTCATCTTCTGATCAACGTCAAAGAAACCTCCGGAGCAGTCCAATCCTGTTCTCAATATTCTTGTAGGCTTCGGTGAAATCATCTTGCATTTGAATCTCCTTATTCATTGACGTTTCAGTTATTTTCCTCAATCTCACCCCGAAAAGCAAGCTGACCGGCGGGTCGTTCCAGGCTGAAATTGAAAGGTTGATCCTCCAGGCCTCGTTCTTTATACTCAGGAGGAATTAAAATTGGTTCTATCGTGAATACGGTCCCCCCCCCCCCGGCTAAAGAAACCTTGAAAATCAGCCGATTAATAAAGGATAAGGTAGTTCCGTTCACTAGTGCCGGGGCACGCCTCGAAGGGGTAAAAGATATTGCACCAATTGCCTGCGAAGGCGCTACGCATCCGCAACTAAACTATCATGGACCTGTTGACCCCGACATTTTTAGTCATCATTTCCCTTTCCGCGATCCTGTTCCGCAGGCCTTTTCAGAATTTTCCCCTGGACGATGATTTTGCCATCTACACTTACCGGGCCCGTTTTGCGTCACAAGGGTTTCAGTGGAAAAAGGATCTGCAAATCATCGGCATTCCCATGTGGAAAATGCTCTTGCTGGATAAACTCTATGGTTCTCGGGAAGGAGGCGTTCAGCGTATCCGCCATTTACAGACCGCTTTCCACCTCGCTGGTTCTTTGGCCATATATGGAGCTTTATGGAATTTCACCCATAATCCCTGGGCCAGTTTCACCGGAGGCCTGCTTTATTCATTTTATGGCACCTCTCCGGATCTGACAGCTGGCTCCTTTAACTTCGAGCAATTTTATATTCCTTTTATCTTTTCCGGGCTGGCTTTTTTGCAAGCCGGACCCGATTGGGTGATCCTGGCAGGGCTCTGTTATGGCCTCGCCACCATTCCAAAATACACCACCGCTCTTTTCACCGGTATTCTAACGCTCTTGGTCTGGTATAAATTCGGCGGGTTTGCCTCAGCTCAATTTGTCTTTGCCTCGACAGGAGTGATGGCGCTTTCCAACATTACAGAGTGGAAGATGGGGTTCTGGGACGCAGAATCGCGCAAACAAATGAAAACCCGCATGGCCACCACCCTCAGGCTGACCCGCACCAAAACCATGCACTTTAGCGTTTTGTTTGAAATCGGCCAGTTGTTCAAGCAGGCCCTGCCTGTATGGCTAGGTCTCATCCCACTCGGATACTATTTCGTACAGAATCAAAACATCTGGTTGTCTGCTTTTTCCCTGGTCCTGATTAGCATGATTATTTTTCAACGGGCGTTTTCCAGGTACCACTATCTGCCATTATTTGGCCTGCTTTCATTGGGCTGTGGTTTGGGGATGAATGCCGTGTTGACTCTGGAGCCAACATCTGCGGGGGTGATTCTTGCCGTTTTCGCCGCTTTGCTGGCGTGGAATTTAAAAACCATGGCTTTTTATTACCTTCGCCCGACGGAACCTGAAACCCTGATCCATTACGAAAAATTTGACCAATACCTGTATCTGCCACGACTGGGGAAAATTCTCAAACGTCTAATGAGAATGCGCGGTGAAAGTGGTGAGCGGATTTTTGTCTGGGGGACTTTTTCACAGCTTTATCATCTGATCAATTCACCGGCTTCCGAAAACTTCCTGCATCACACCATAGGCCCCTGGGACACCCCGGATCTGGAAGGTTTTTACGACAGTTTTGTGGGCGGACTTTTGCGCCACAAACCGCGATACCTGATCAAGAGCTTTACCGATCTGGATATTCAGCGTCTGGAAGAAATTACCGGCCTGCGATACAAATTACTAAAAGTCGTGCTGGCCCGGTTCCCGGTTTACCGTTTGGAGTCTTTTAAATCCGTTCCGCAAAACCCCCTGACCCTGTCCTGGCTAGAAAAAATGCGCCACCTGGAATCCCTCACCCAAGGGGAATGGTATGCACCAGGTTTTGACCGCTCTGATGCCGAAAGGGGAAAACTAACAATCGCCCTCAGAGAATGCAGAAAACTTGTCAAATTGAACAAGTTGGATGCTGAAGGTTATGATTACATGGGCGAAATATATACTTCCATGGGGCTGACCGAGCTGGCCGAAAAAGCGTTTGAAAATGTTCTCAAATTTGCTCCTGACTGGTCCAATACCCGCATGAAACTTTGCAACCAAAAAATCAAACTGGAGAAGTTTGATGAAGCATTGATCCTGCTTGAAGAAGAAACAAAACGTTTCAGATCCTACAACCAAAAAACCAAACTCAGGAAGTTTGATGAAGCATTGATCCTGCATGAAGAAGAAACAGAAGGTTATGGCAACCATTTGGAATACCTTTTTTTACATGGACTGCTTCAAAAACGCAGTGAAAAATATGCAGGAGCCCTGGAAGATTTTGATAAGATCCGACGACAAAAAACCGACCGGCATGACTGCTGGCAATTTTGCGTGGAGTGTTTGAAGAATCTAGGAGATCGAGAAGGCCTCAAAAACCTCTACAACGAAGCCTGGGATGTTACAGACCCTAAAGGCCGTGCATGGTTGCAGACGCTGATCATAAAAAACCTTGCTCAGTTGGATTCCAAGCTGAGACCAGAATACAAAACACTGGAATTCTATCTGCAAAAAGATCCTGTAAATGGCATCATGCGCTATGCGGTCGCTTCCGCCTTGGAAAAATCCGGAGATCGACCCGCAGCTTATAAATTATTTGAAGTAGTGGCAACATCGAGTCAGAGCTATTCTCATATACAAGCCAATGCCTGGTTCAGGATGGCTTTATTTGTTTCCCCAGACCAGCAATATCACCTCTTGCAACAATGCCTTAAAAGGCAACCTTCCCATCAAAGGGCAAAAGATTTGCTGAAAAACCAACTTCAAACAGCAGAAATTATGGAACTCTCTGTTCAGAATTCCGCAAAAAATACCGAAAAGATGAAGACAAACCCAGATATTCAGAAAGGTTTCTCCTTGAAAGTCAGTGTTGTGGTTCCCAACTGGAATGGAATGCGGTTCGTTGGCATGTGCCTCGACTCCCTTGCCAAACTCGATTTCCTGGACTACGAAGTCATCGTAGTCGATAACGGCTCAACGGACGGCTCCCGCGAAATGATCGAGGAGCAATACCCCGAAGTGAGACTACTGAAGCTTCCCGATAATATGGGATTCGCCATTGCCTGCAATGAAGGGATCAAGGCATCCAACGCGGAGTATATCGTATTACTCAATAATGATATCGAAGTGACCCCAGACTGGCTGAGGGAACTTTATGAAGGCATGGAACGCCATCCGGAATGTGGAATGGGTACCACCAAAATGATGTTTCTCGACCAACGCGATGTGTTCTATAACACCGGTGACCTGTTCCACAGTTGGTCCTCAGGTGGCGGCAGAGGGCAGGGTGAAAAAGATACCGGCCAATACGAAAAAGAAGACTATGTGTTCGGAGCCTGTGCCGGAGCCGGAATTTATCGGCGTGAATTCTTCAACAAGGTGGGACTTTTCGATGAAGATTTTTTTATTTTTGCGGAAGATGTCGATCTTAATATGCGGGGGCAGTTGCAGGGACTCAAAGCCGTTTATTTGCCAAAGGCCAAGGTTTTCCACATCGGTACAGCCACAGTGGGCCTTTACAGTGACCGCTATGTATATCTATGCAAACGTAACGACATCTGGGTTTTCACCAAAAACTATTCCCTCAAGATGTATTTTAAATACCTCTATTCTATCTGGAGGCATCAGTTTGCAGACATTAAATATTTTACCTATCGCGGTCAGGGTCAGGTTTTACTGAAAAGCAAATGGGATGCCCTGAAACTGCTTCCGCAAATGCTGTATCGGCGTTATAAAATACAAACCACCCGGAGCACTCCAGATTGTGAAGTCCAAAAATCCATCATAACGGATTGAACTTGGATCAATACCCGAAAACTAAAAATATCGTCCAATATGTCATCTCGAAGAAATGAAATCATCCGTTGTATCCTGACCGACAATCTGGAGCAAGCCGACCAACTCATCACTCAATCTCCTCAAAAGGACCTGAAGGAATTAGCAAATCTTCTCAGCAAAACACTCCGAAACCGGGCTCCATTATCAGGATGTGTTTCTCCTCTCCCCAAGTTCATTTCCACCTCGGTATCCTACTCCTGCGGTATCGGTTGCGAAATGTGCAACGCCGGATTTGCGAATACAACTTCCCTTTTCGAGGATTATAAACATTTGACCCGCAAGGAATTTGAAGCTCTATCTCCATGGTTTGAGCAAGCTTCGCATGTTGCCTTGGTAGGTTTGGGTGAAACCCTGGATTCCCCGAACCTTGAATTTTTTCTGGAAAAACTTAGAGACAAGATCACATTTATTTCCACAAGCGGGGTGCCTCTGAATAAAAAGGTCATTGAAAAGTTGATTCGTGCCCAACTTCATTACTTGAACCTGTCGTTTGACGGAAAAACCACCGCCGGTCACGGTGGAGGCCGAGACAGCTATATTAACAAATTCTGGGAAAAGGTCGGGCTTATCCACAAAACCAAACAAGCCCTGAATGTTTCGCACCCAATTCTTCACCTTACGGTGGCAGTCGATTCTGAAAATATAAACCAGCTCGATGACATCATAAATTTGGCAAAATCACACAACATCCCTTCGGTCGACCTCATTTATATGGTGCCACATACCCACTCCCTTTACGAAAAATCCGTTTTTATGGACTTGGGCAATTGCCAGGAAAAAATCAACTCCGTGATGGGAAAATGGAACGCCCTGGAAATGCATGTACGCTTTTTTGAAAAAACACAATTGGAAAGTTCCCCAGAAACCTGCTATTTCGTGGACAAGCACCTGATGTTCAATTTGAACCGGCAAAAACCGGACTTGTGTTGTGGCTCCCTGGACATGCCCCTGCAACTTGATGGGCTTACTCCATGGGAATACTGGAATTCTTTTCCCTTCCGCTATTTCCGCTCCCTGCATTTTTCCGAGACCCAGGAAAACCTGCCAGAAGTCTGCCGGAACTGCTGGGTGCTACACCCTGAGAAGTTGAACAGTTTTTTCCGAAATGAGGTACCTTCCAATGAAAGCTGCCTGAAATGGTATCGTCAGGCAGGGCAGTACAAATTGAGAAATAAATTTGCTAAAGCAGGGCCTCTCTACCAAAAGATTGTCCAGCTTTCTCAGGACCCGCAACTGATTGGAAAGTCCTGGTTTCATCTAGGAGAGATAAGCCTGAAAAACAACCGGCAAGATGAAGCCTTTGAGCGAATGAAGAAAGCGATCCGATTTTGTTTTAACCATGCTCTGGCATTTGCCTACCTCTCTCTTCTTCATAGAATTTTAGAGGCAGAAAAACATTCGGACGCAATTAGAAATCCTGATTATAAATTCATTGATTCTTTTAGACCCGCAGAAATCTACATTCGAGCAGAAAATATTGTTTAATAGAAGTTCTCTTACAAATTTTTTAATGACAGTCCATGAAGGAAGATAATAAATATAAAGTTTTTAAAGCTATTCTTACCGACAATCTGGGTCAAGCTCGAACCTTGTTAAGAGAGCAACCTGATGGGTTGGAATTACTAGCGGAGTTGCTGGAATTGGTCTGGAGCAAGGCCTACCCATTCAAACAACTCAAAGCAAAAGAACCTGAGTTTATTGGCATCAATCCGTCGTTCACGTGTGGAATTGGTTGCGAAATGTGTAATTCTGGTTTTAGCGATAAATCTGTTTTGTTTGAAGATAAAAAATACTTACTTCCACAAGAATTTAATAATTCCATGCAGTGGATTAAAGCGGCTTCTAATGTCATTTTTGTCGGCCTTGGAGAGACTTTAAACTCCCCTTATATCACCCAGTTTATAGAAACCGTTCAAGATAAAAACTCCTTTCTCTACACAAGTGGAATTCCCCTGAACCAAGAAAAAGCTTCCGCCCTTATTAAATCCGGATTAAAGCATCTTATATTTTCGTTTGATGGAAAATCCAGAGCGGGTCACAGTGGAGGAAATGAGGAATACATCCAGAAATTCTGGGAGAAGGTGCGCCTGGTAAGAAAAGTTAAATTAGACCAAAATAGTCTTCTTCCAGAACTGAAGTTGATCATTGCTGTTGATAGTGAAAACATAAATGAGTTGAATGAATTAATTGAGCGGGCCGCTCAAAATAGTATAAACGAGATAATGCTGGCCCCCATGACGCCTTCAAACAAGAATCTCTATTACAAATCGATTTTCAAAAATTATGAGGAGTCGAAGGAAATAATAAATACCGCGATCCTATATTGGATGAAGAGGGGCGTAAGGGTAACGCTGCTTGGACAATTTGATTCAATCCAGGACACAACCGAAAATTGCCCCTATGTAGACAACTGGTTAAGCTTTTACGCGAGTGACGATACACCAAGCATTTGCTGCGGAGAAATTGCCTTACCGCTATCACCTGCGGGATTAAATATTGATGAGTTCTGGAATTCGTTTCCCTTTAGATATTTTAGACACCTGCACTTTCGCTCCCAGCCGAACGAACTCCCAAATGCCTGCAAGAATTGCTGGGCCATGAATTTGAAACAATATTCACACCACTGCTCTACCTTATATAATGACGAGAAGACTGAAAAAATGCAATTTGATGCATTAACCACGTACCATTCTGCCTCTGAATTTAAAAAGAAGAACTTTGAAGAAAAATCAGAAAAAATGTTTTTAAGGATATTATCGTTCTCTATCGATCCGGAGCTCAAAGGTAAAGCATGTTTTCACCTTGGAGAATTACAACTGAGGAATAAAAATTATATAATGGCATTATCCTATATGAAAAGGGCTATACAGAACTACTTTAAGCATGGGCATGCCTTTTCTTATCTTTATTTATTAATTATGCTTACTGAAGAAGAAACAGGAGCAGAAAAGAAAACGAAGTTCGATTTAATGAGTCGCGTAAATAAATCCCCCAATTTTTGAAAATCTACATTTCGCTAAAAATAGTCTAGAAAAATATTGCAGGTCAATAACGCCTAAATATTTCCCATTATAAAAAAGACACCTCCGTTAGTTATTTCCCCTTACGTGGTCAGTTGTAATGTCCTTATTTTTGTGATTAAATGCGGAAAAATTCATTAGGAATTTCCCGCACTAAACCTCGGCAACCAAGGGTTCGCTCGTTCATGACAACTGCCCAATTTCCTATAAAATTTGAAAACGTTAATCGAGCCGAGGACTCTTCCGAGGAGGAATTGTCTCCCCCTTCCGGTCTGTGTTTTTCAAGTACGGGTCATCTTCTGCTGGCCGATGATTTCAATCACCGTGTTCAGATCTACGACTCCCAATTTAACCTTCTACATTGTTTTGGGAGCAAGGGCAAGGAACCCGGTCAATTTCAATATCCCAAAGGCATCGCGGTTGACCCTGACGGAAATATCTATGTTGCTGACTGCTGGAACCACCGGGTGCAGAAATTTGATTCGGAAGGAAACCTTCTTTTTACCTTCGGCACTTGCGGAGACGGCAAAGGAGAATTGAATGAACCCTATGACATTCTGGTAGAACCTTCAGGCAACCTGGTTGTCGTTGAACGCTACAACCACCGAATCCAGTTCTTCGATTCCCAAGGCGTATCATTAGGTTGGATAGGAGATCGAGGAACGGTTTTAGAAGAACAGTTGGCGGAACTTCAGGGGACCCCCGCCAATCTACTAGCTCCCCTTTTATTTGAATTCCCCACTTCCATTGCTAAAGACAGCCAGGAAAATTATTTTATTACTGACAGCGGCAACCACCGGGTTCGCAAGTTCAGTCCCCAGTGGCAGGAAATGTTGTCGTTCGGGGAACAAGGGTCCGAACTCGGCCAATTCCAGTATCCCCTTTGCGTAAGCGTAGCCCCCAATGATCTGCTTTATATCGCCGATCTGAACAATGAACGCGTTCAGGTATTTTCCCCGTTTGGACAATATTTGTTTTCCATTGATGAGGCCTGTCCAGGACAGACGTTTGAAGCCCCATGTCTGACCGCTATAGACCTGAAAGGTTGCCTGCATATTGGTTTCACCTTCAATACCCGGATCTTCAAATACCTTATCCCGCTGGTCTCCCAGAATACATTGGCAGAAAGTTTGAGCACGCTTCAAGATCCGACCCCAGCCCACATTTTTTATCAGGCGCTTTCTCTTGAACAGGAGAATGACAACCTAAAAGCTCTGGCAGTGCTTGAAAAAACTCTAACCCTTATGACCAAAAATAAATCAGGGACTACTCCGTTTAAAAACTCGAAGTTAAACGCATCGCTTCAACTTAGCCGCCTAACTGCCAAGGGCACAACCATCACCGACACCGCCCTTACCCTTGCTTGCAGTGCGGCAGAAGAAAAATTAAAAGAGGCAAGGAACAAGGTAATAAAAGGCTTTTTATCCTGGCAGGAAGTGGTTTCAAAGCATGACAAGCTTACATGTGAGGAACAAAGAAAAATCGTGAAAGACCCCGAAGGAGTTCGTGATTTCAACCGTGATCTTCACATCGCCGAACAGGAAGACAAAAAGTTCTTTCGTTTGACCCGAAACGAATTCTATTCCTACCGAAAAACCACTCAGCAATTCTCCCAGTTTATCTGCACTTTAACGGAAAGCAAACTGCCCGAAACCCAATCGAAACCCTTGAACGAGGTTCTGCTCCGGCAAACGGGGGAAACCCTGAACCTGATGAAAGAATATTTCGGGCATAAAGAGAAAAGCGAGGAATCCATGGTCCAGATATTGGGGGAATCTCAAGGGGAAAAGGACAAGTTGTCCACCTTTCTCAACCAGTATTATTCCAACTGCAGAATCATGGATCTGCAACAGCATCTGCAATTTGAACTGCGGTCTCACTGGACTAACCTGAGAGTCCTTGCACGCAGCACCCAAAAGAATGTTAGCCTGGAAAATTTAGCTGGAAAAAAAGCTGGCGATCCTTCCGCGTTTGAGGATGTCCTGAAAATCCTGATCGGTTTTCATGAAGACTGGCTGGCCTACCCTCATTTGGAACAGCAATTCCTAAACTCACTGGATACCATTTTAAGAATTCCTATTTCCGCAGAGACTGCCTGTAAAAAGGATCTCACGCTCGCAGACTTTTCTCCAATTCCCTATGACTCCGAGACCCTGGATTTTGCGGGAATCCAGAAAGTCCTTGAGGCTGAAGCCTCGCCTTTGAACAAAAAAAATGAGGGGCTGGTTTGGGGACAGGAGGAGTTCCAGCTTCCCGGTTTTTCGGGGCACAAAGGGGAGCTTGTCCATTGCGCTTTAAAGTTGTTGGAAACCCAGGCCACTTACCAGGAAAAATTTCAGGAACTCATTCATCAATTAGATGAATTGTCGCAGAAACGGAAGGATTTGGATGTCAAATTAAAACAAACGAAGGTGGAGGATAAAATCTCACCAATTACGGTAAACGATAATATTGCCATTGTGCAGTTTCAAATCAACCTGATTCGCAGAATGGTCATGAGTCTGGATATTAACCAGTCGCTCAACCTTCATCGCCTTGTTCTCGCGGGTGCATTTTTATCTCTGGAAAAGAGCGAACCTGAAAACTCAGAAGCCCAGCAGTTTTTCCAGACCTTTAACGATCACCTTTCTCAACTGGAGTATAAAGGCCTTGAAATATCAAAATCGAGCAAGGCAGAAACCTTCATCCTCGCAGATCTGTATAACCAGGCTGCGGACCTGGAGTCCAAATATAAAATAGCGGAGATTTCAGACTCGATAAGAATTGAAGATGAGATCGAACGAAAAAAAATTAACCTGGATCGGCTGGAGTTTGAATTCCATAGAAATTCAAAGATAATAAATATTCTTGATAAGCTGGTCGAATTTCGCGACCCCCTATCCACTTCCGAAAAAGACCTGAAAACAGGTTTTCGGGAAACCCGGATTATTGAAAAAGCAGGTGCAGAAATCGGCCAGACCCTGGCGCCTCGTGGCATCCACCACAACCAAGATGGCGATCTGCTAATTGCCGACTATGAAAACCACCAGGTTTACTGCTATTCCCAACAGGGGAGTTGTCGGTATCATTTTGGCGGATGGGGTAATGCACCATGCAAATTGAAATACCCGAATAATCTTGCCATTGATAGTAACAACTCAATATACGTCATAGAGGAAAGAGCTAAGCTTATCAAAAAGTATGATAAAGAGGGCAAGTACCTCTCTCAAATAGGCCTGGGTCAATTGGGCATGGTATTCAGTCTTTCTATTGACAGCCTAGATAATGTTTGGGTGGCTGACCCAGAACATAACCAAATACTAATTTTTAATAGTAACGGTTCCATTGCCCGCACCATTCCAAGTGAACAACACTCGACAAGTTTGATCGAGCCTGTTGGTATCTATTGCCTGCCTAATGGGGAATATCTTGTGGGAGACCGGTCAGAATCCTTGCTAAAACATTTTGACGCGAAAGACAACCTGATCCACGAGACCGGTAAAGCCGGTTGGGGAGTGGACGAAATCTATTTTCTGGCCTGGCATCCCAGCCACGGCATTTTTGGCTCCGATTTCTGGAATAGCCAAATCATACACTTCAACAACCAACTCGAAGTCCAGAGCGTTTACCACAAGCCGGGAAGAAGAGCCGGGCAGTTGGGAAAAGTGGGAGGGCTTTCTATCTTTAACGACCAATTAGCGGTGGCTAATTTTGATGGGGGCAAAGTGCAGATCTTTGACCTTTCTTCTTAAAAATCCGGATCTGCCAGTAATTTAATTGACGTTCGTGATGGGATAGCGGCGGGCTTTGGAATTTTGCCGGTTTTCCTGCTCAACATCGTGCAGGAATCCGTTGCCCGAGAGATGGTCTTTAAACATTGAGGGTGAATCTTCCCGGAATCTCCCCGGCCGGTACGTTTTCGCTACTTCTACCATGGAAAAGGGTTCCGGCAGTTTTCGGTATGTTAATGCCCGGTCATGGATTTTTTCTTCGCTCCAGCATTCGCCATCCGTCGCGATGAGCACCGTTGCGACCTGTTCATCATCTTCAAAACAATAAATATTTGGAAACACCGAGAGAAAGGTTTTGGTATCCTGAGGTTTCAAAGTATTCCCCTTGCCATAAAGGTTTGATCCCACCACGCCGCCGGGCCTAAGCACGGCGCGAATTTCTTTATAAAACTCCTCGGTTTTCAAATGATAGGGGATTGATCCGCTTTTAAACGCGTCCAGAATGATCCAGTCATAAGGTTCCTGCTCTTTGCGCTTCTGGATAAATACTCTCCCATCTTCTTCAAACACTCTGCAATTGCTAGACTCGCGAAGGGAAAAATATTTTTTGGATACCTCTATGACCTTTCCATCCACCTCCACAATATCTATTTTTAAATTCGGGAACCATTCGCCAAGACAATTGCTGACCGCGGCTCCGCCTAAACCCACCATGAGCATTCTCCTGGGTTCCGGACAAAACAGCAGGGAAGCCATGATCATTCGTGAGTACACCAG